>ERZ857969.223-NODE-223-length-98667-cov-13.409717_pt1 | contig 98667 bp, 77 predicted proteins | sample MGYA00519864_ERZ857969 | MGnify/ENA primary metagenome ERZ857969 (study PRJEB31778, sample SAMEA3449382) | human gut metagenome | biome: human gut; feature: human-associated habitat; material: faeces | place: United Kingdom | collected 2010/2012 ...
AGAAATCCACCGGGCGGCGGCAGCTTGACGCGCTGCTGGACGGTATGAGCGATAAAGGCATACGGATTGTAACCGCAACAGCAAGGGAGATAACGGAAGTCGAAAAAGCAGAGGATTAACCTCACAATATGAGAAATCGGGAGATTGCAGCGCATGGCGGCTGCAATCTTTTTTTGCGTCCAAAATCAAAGGAACGCGCAACAAATACCGCCTTTCGGTGGGGGTATGGAGTAGATAGCAAGCACAGCAAACGAGTACCCGTTTGCGGAAAATGCTTGTTGGGATAATCCCAAACCCTTATACCGAAAGGCGGTGCGGAAATGGAAAACCGAAAGAGAAATATACAGATGAAGTTTTACGTTACGGAAGAAGAAAAGCGGCTGATCGACGAGAAGATGAAGCAGCTTCCCATAAAGCAGTATGGGGCATACTTCCGTAAAATGGCGATAGACGGGTATATTCTTGTCGTTGACCGAAGCGACACAAAAGCATATATCCGGGAACTGCAAGCGGTGAGCCGGAACATCAACCAAATTGCAAAACGCGCCAATGCGACGGGGACGGTTTACAGGCAGGATATAGAGGACATTAAAAAGGCGGTGGACGAGATATGGCGGTTACAAAGACGCACCCTATTAAATCAACCTTAAAGGCTGCGATAGACTATATCTTAAATCCCGAAAAGACAGACGGGAAGCTGCTTGCGTCCTCTTTCGGCTGCGGGCTGGAAACCGCCGATATTGAGTTTGCATGGACGCGGGAAGCTGCCGGAGATCGCGGCACACATTTAGGGCGGCACTTGATACAATCCTTTGCGGTGGGAGAAACCACACCGGAAGAAGCGCACAAAATCGGCATGGAACTTGCCGGGGCGGTATTAGGCGGCAAGTATGAGTTTGTTTTGACAACTCACGTCGATAAAGACCATCTGCATAATCACTTGATTTTCAACGCGGTTAGCTTCGTTGACTACAAAAAGTACCATTCCAACAAGCAAAGCTATCACTTTATCCGGCGCACCAGCGACAGGATATGTAAAGAGCATGGGCTATCCGTCGTCGTACCGGGACAGGACAAGGGAAAAAGCTATGCAGAATACACCGCCGAAAAGCAAGGGACAAGCTACAAAGCAAAGCTGAAAACGGCGATAGATACTCTCATTCCCCAAGTGAAAGATTTTGACGAACTGCTGCGCCGCTTGCAGGAAATGGGGTATGAAATCAAACAGGGCAAATACATTTCCTTTCGCGCTGCCGGACAGGAACGGTTTACCCGCACAAAGACGCTCGGCGCGGCCTATACGGAAGAAGCGATAAAGGAGCGTATCAAGGGCGTGTATGTTGCCAAAACAAAAACGCTGCGGGAAGATAAGAAAATCCGGCTTGTCGTCGATCTTGAAAACAGTATCAAAGCCCAACAGTCGGCGGGCTATGAACGGTGGGCAAAAATCCATAATCTGAAACAGGCTGCTAAAAGCATGAACTTCCTAACCGAAAACAAGATTGAGTATTATAGCGAACTTGAAAGCAAGATAGCCGATATTATGACCGCTCATGACGCGGCGGCAAAGGCGGTTAAGGAAGTGGAACAGCGTATGTCTGATTTGTCGCTGCTTATCAAGCACACCACCACATACCGACAGTTAAAACCGATTTACGATGAATACCGAAAATCGCCGGACAAGGAAAAGTATCTGCGGGGGCATGAAAGCGAAATTATCCTGTTTGAAGCTGCGGCAAGGGCATTAAAGGAAATGCAGATAAAGAAGCTGCCCGATCTCGCCGCGCTGCGCAAGGAGTATAGAAGCTTAAACGACAGGAAAACCAAATTGTATGAAGATTATCGGCAAGCCAAGAAGCAAATGCAGGAATACGGCGTTGTCAAAAAGAACGTCGATAGTATTCTTTACCCGTCCCAAAGCAGGGCGCGGGAGCAGGAGCGATAAGGCGCAAAACATGGGGTGGCAAGTGGAATGTTAAGGGCTGAAAACGCCTGTGTTTCTGCGGCTTCCAGCGCATGAAAACGACATAGACGATAAAGTATATTCAAACCCGCAAAAACGGCTTTCTAATTGTCCACGCAAGGACAAAAAAAGAACAGGGGCGCGGTGCCGGAAATCGGCAACCGCGCCCCTGTTCTCTATGGGCTATTCCTCGTCGGTCAAGATAAACTCCCTTTCGGAAAACTCGCTGTCCGTCATGGCTTGCAGCTTGTTCACCGCTGCGGCGGCAAGCTGGCGCATATCCTCGTCCATGTAGGGCATGGCGGCAAGGATATTTTCAAGCGTTGTTTCCCGGCTGTCCTCGGCGTAGATCGCAACAATGTTTTCTTCCTCAATGGTAAAGCGGGTATTCATGCTATCAAACCTCCAAATCCTTTTTATGCTCTTTCTGTTTATCTTTCGGCTGCTGCGCCGCCTGTTTCTTGTATTCGTCCAGCTTCTTCAAAATGGACGGTTTTTTCTGCGGCTGTTCCCGTTTCTCGGCTTTTACCGCTTTTGCAAGGTCGGTAACGGAAATCGCTTCCCCCGCCTTTGCCCGCTGCTCAAAATCTGCAACGGTGGGCGTTTGCGGCGTATTGTTGATAAGCCCGTCAAAATTGTTGTCGTTCTGCTCTATGGTGTCCTCGACGTGCTTTAAGGGATTATCCCGCTGCGGCTGCTCGGCGGCTATGGCATAAGCCTGTGTGCCATTCCCCATAATGAGATACTTCCCGTCCTCCGACGCATGGTGAAAACCAAATCCCGCCGCTTCGATCTGTTCACGGCTCATATCGGTAATATGAAAATTGCCCCTCGGCGTTCTAACGGTTTCACCCGTCAAAAGGCTGTCGGGGGTCGCTTCCGGCTGCTGCTTTTCAAGCTGCCCGTCCTTGTAGGAATATCCTTGCGCCGCGATTGCTTCAAGGGTCTTGCCCGTAACGTCGCCATAAATCCGCTTGTCTGCGTCAACCAGCATTTGCAAAGTGTCTTGTACGGTGTCGGACAAGGCTTGCTGCTGTTCGGGCGGCAGCTTGTCAAATACGGGGGTCTGCTGCTCCTGCAAAAACTCCGGCACTTGCTGAAAACCGATACTGTCTACATAGTGGGCGGTGTCCTCGTCGTTCTGATGAAGCACAACAATGTCGGAAACGGAAAGGCTATGCCCCTTAAAGTCGGCGGGGTGGTCGATATTAAACCTTTCCCAAATGTCGCCCAGCGTCATATCCTTTGTAAGCGGTGCAGTATAGACGAGTTCATAATTTACCCGGTCAATGGTAAGTCCAGCCGCTTGCAGACGGTCATAAGGCTCAAAGCGCAAGTCCCTTGTTTCGTCCCCGCGCTTTAACTGATAAATGGAAATAGATTATTTTGGTAAAGTTGGCTTTGTGTGGGAGTTTCCGGGTCGAAAAAATTAAGTTTACCAAAAAAATCAAACTGGGAAACTGGACTTTTTCTGGACTGTACGGATAGATTGAGATTTGCAGAATTTCAGTGAGATACGCACCGTTTTTGAGTCGTACGGATAATTTGATTATTTCGGAAAAGTCCAGTTCCTCATTTTTTTAAAAAAGCAAAAATTTTGTAAAATTTCAGAACAAGGTTGTAAAAATTTTTCCATCCTTAAGTTTGAGTAACTTTATCAATATAAAAGTTCAATTATTACATGTAAAATCAATTATTTCTCCGTCTTCAGGAATTAACAAATTATCAATATTGTTTTTATTTTTAAATCCTTTTAAATCATTTCTTGTAACCGAAAGATGGCTTACTGTATCCATGTGGCTTGCAATTACGGTTGAGTTTGGAGCATGTTGTAAAACTTCTTTTACATCATCAATATTCATAATTAGCCTTTCACCGTTTAAAACCGTTGCAGCACAAGCATTTACAACGATAACATCAGGAGAATACTTTTCTAATGCTGCCTTAACTTCTTCACACCAAATAGTATCGCCTGCTATATACAAGGTCTTTTCATCATTTGATTTGAAAACAACACCCATCGCATCATAAGGCAAGCCGATAGAATCGCATAACGGTTTAATTATTTCTCTTTTGCCATGCTGGGTGCCTGTCTTGTATAGAGTTATTCCATTATATTCCGTTCCGGATTCTTGTATAATTTCAACATTTGTAAATCCTTTTGTAATGACGTAATCTTTATCAATAATTGACTGTACAAATACTTTTATATTTTTATCCAGAGCATTTTCAGCAAATTCATCCCAGTGGTCAGGGTGGATATGAGTGATAATAACAGCATCAACATCAACAATTTTTTCAATTCCAAAAGGCAGCTCCACTCTTGGCTGTCTGACATCGGAATTTATTGCAACATCAAACCCGGGCATATAATCTTTGGGCATAAGCCATGGGTCAACTAAAAATTTTGTATTATTATATTCAACTATAATTGTTGCACTTCTTACCTGTGTAATTTTCATTTAGATTTCCTCCTTTAATAAAGCAATTTTATACATTTATTATCATTTTGACAAGAATGCACTTTTTTGTATAATACTTACCAAAAAGTAAATTAGGGACTTTAATTATGACTAAGCATAAGAAAGATGAATATAAATGTCCGCTTGAGGCAACAATGGATATAATCGGAGGGAAATACAAAGGAGTTATAATCGGACACCTTATAAATAAAACATTGAGATATAATGAACTACAAAAATTGATTTCACACGCAACTCCCAAAATGCTTATACAACAGTTAAAAGAACTTGAAACAGATGGAATAATCAAACGAAAACTTTATCCTGTAGTACCGCCTAAAACTGAATATTCTCTCACTAAAAGAGGTGAAACACTTATTCCTGCAATTATTGAGTTAAACAAGTGGGGAATGAATTATTTAAAAGAAGAAAATATCCCCTGCGCCTACAAGGGTGAGATGGATTAATACACGATTTATCATAAAAAGACCACTTGACAAATATACCCCTATAGGGTATTATATACATGTTGTTAGATACCCTACCGGGGTATAGCAAAAAGGAGGCTAATATGGCAAAATGTTCAAATCCACATTGCAAATGCGTTAACTGCAAATGCGGAGACAACTGTACTTGCACCGAAGACAAATGTAATTGTCCGCCAGAGTGCAACGAACCTCCTAAAAAATAGAATATTATTTTAGGATTAAGGGGCAGTTTTTCTGTCCCTTTTTTATGTATAATGAAAATATGAAAAAAGATTCTAAAAAAGATATGAACAGCAAAAAATCAGAAAATCCGAATCATAAACATGAGATACCTCGTTTAAACAGGGCAATAGGTCAGTTAGAAGGTATAAAAAAAATGATTGAAGAACAACGTTATTGTCCTGATATTATTGTGCAGCTCAAGGCTGTACGTTCAGCAATAAAACATGTTGAAAGCAATATATTGAAAACACATCTTGAAGAATGTGTTGCTAAGTCTTTTTCTGATTCTGAAATCGCTAAAGAAAAAATTATGGAAATTAAAACCCTGCTTGATAAAATGCAGGGCTAATGAATATTTCATATAGTCAACTGACCCCGATAACTTATTTAACGGGTGCATAAAACAAGTTCAACTATCATATTATAACCTGGGCGCCCAAGGACTCCGTTCAAAAGTTGACTAAATGTCAAGTTTTGAATGGAGGAAAAGTACATGGGGTCTACCTCTCAGAAACAATACTTAATTGTTTCTTCGGCAGAGTCGTAAACCTGATGATTTATGCGACCTCGCTACCTCTCGTAAATATGCCACAGGCATATTTACTCGGCAGAGTGTGTACCACTCCTAGCCTGAGATGTTGGCGAGTTTATGAGCCATACATATCAGGATGCCCTAGGGTACAAGCGAGGTCCCACTCGGACATAACTTAGATTAAAAACAAGAAATAGACTGTAGAAAATTTAAAGAACAAGTTGCCGAAAAAAATCAAACCATGTGGAACAAATAATCAAACCATGTGTTCTTTTACAATATTAACTGGAAATTTTCTTTGCTTTTTATTCTGTTTCGTTTTAAAATTGCTAAAAATAAATATTGCAACTCATGAGATAGTGAGCCGTTTATGACAGAAGAAGATTCAAATCCCCAAACAATAGATACCGGCTTGGCCTGTTTTGCCGTTATGGCGAATTTCTTTGAAAAACCGATTTCCATTGACCAAATTAAGCATAAATATGACCGGCAGAATTCCCCTTTTGAAGAATATGAACTGCTGCAACTGGCAAAGGAATTTTCTTTCAAAGCCCGTTTTGTGGAAACAAAATGGGAGCGGCTGGATAAAACCGCTCTGCCGGCAATCGCTCAGAGTAAAGACGGTGCTTATTTTATTCTCGGTAGGGTGACGGATGACAAGGCTTTAATCCAGGATCCGGCCAAAGGCAACCACCCCGAGGTTTTGAACAAAGAAGAATTTATGGACAGATGGAACGGCAGGCTCTTAATGATGACCTGCCGTGAGTTTATCAACGGCAAAAACCGCAAGTTTGACATTTCATGGTTTATTCCGGCGGTAGTCAAATATCGCAGGCTGTTCGGCGAGGTTATTTTAGCCTCGTTCTTTTTACAGCTTTTTGCATTGGTATCACCGCTTTTATTCCAAGTGGTGATTGACAAGGTACTGGTTAATCGCGGGCTGTCGAGCCTTGACGTTTTAATGGTGGCGCTAATCTGCATCGGTATTTTTGAAACTCTGCTCGGCGGACTTCGAACATATACTTTTTCACATACCACCACTCGTGTGGATGTGGAGTTGGGCGCAAGTTTATTCAAACATCTCATTCGCTTGCCTTTATCTTATTTTGGAGTTCGGCGGGTCGGTGATACGGTGGCTCGTGTCCATGAACTGGAAAATATCCGCAACTTTTTGACCGGCTCAACCTTAACCCTGATTATCGACTTTTTTTTTACCATCATCTTTTTTACGGTGATGTTCTTTTATTCCAAGACCTTGACGCTGCTGGTTTTACTCTCCATTCCTTTTTATGTTTTGCTGTCCTTGTTCTTTACCCCGATTTTACGCTCGCGGATTGATGAGCGGTTTCGCCGCGGGGCAGAAAACCAATGTTTTCTGGTGGAAGCGGTTTCGGGCGTGGAGACGGTTAAGTCGCTGGCAGTCGAGCCGCAAATGCAACGCCGTTGGGAGCAGCAGCTTGCCGCTTATGTCGGCTCATCTTTCAGAGCCTCACATATTAATAATATTGCCGGACAGCTTGTCCAGTTGGTGCAAAAAATCACGATGGCGCTGACTTTGTGGATTGGAGCCAGCTTGGTGATGAAAGGCGAGCTGTCGGTCGGGCAGCTGATTGCCTTTAATATGCTTTCCGGTCGCGTAACACAACCGATTTTACGCTTGGCGCAGTTGTGGCAAAATTTTCAACAAGCCAAAATTTCAATCGAAAAGCTTTCCGACATTCTTAATAATCCGGCCGAAAATACCGAAACTCTGTCTAAAGGCTCGATGCCGGAGATTAAAGGCGACGTGGAATTTAAGGATATTACCTTCCGCTATGTGCCGAACGGACCGGAAATTCTCAAAAAGATGAGTTTCAAAGTCAAGGCCGGACAAAAGATTGGTTTTGTCGGGCCGAGCGGCTCGGGCAAATCGACCGTCACCAAGCTGATTCAGCGTCTGTATATTCCGGAAACAGGCAAGGTACTGATTGACGGAATTGATATTTCTACCGTTGATACGGCATGGTTAAGGCGGCAAATCGGCGTCGTTTTGCAGGAGAACTACTTGTTTAACAAGAGTGTGCGGGAAAATATCGCTTTAACCAATCCGGCGATTTCGATGGACAGGATTATTGCCGCCGCCAGGCTGGCCGGTGCGCACGATTTTATTACCGAACTCCCCAACGGCTATGATACGATTATTGAGGAACGCGGCTCTTCGCTTTCCGGCGGACAAAGACAAAGAATAGCCATTGCCCGTGCTTTGGTCAACAATCCGCGGATTTTGATTTTTGACGAGGCGACCTCGGCGCTTGATTATGAATCCGAGCGGATTATTCAGCAGAATATGGCTTCCATCTGTAAAGGGCGCACGGTGTTTATGATTGCGCACCGCTTATCTACCGTGCGGGACTGCGACCGGATTATCACCATTGAAAAAGGCGAGATTACCGAAACCGGCACCCATGAAGAACTCTTGAAACGCGGCGGGCGTTATGCTTATTTGTGGAACAGCCAGACCGCGCCGATTGTGCCCGCCAACGAGGAGGTTGCGGCATGATGGAACAGCTCAAAAGATATTGGGAAATTGCCAAGCTGGCTCTGCTGCAGGAAAAAGCCGCCAAAGACAGCAAAATCAAAGGCATGAACGAGCATGAAAAAGAGTTTCTGCCGGCAGTCTTGGAAGTTACCGAAATGCCGCCATCTCATGCTGCCAGAGTTCTGACATATGTTATTATATTGATGTTTACCACTCTTATTTTGTGGTCAATCTTGGGTAAAATTGACATTATTGCGACCTCAGCCGGAAAACTGATGCCGGCCTCAAACATCAAAACCATCCAGACCCTGACCGACAGCGAGATTGAAGAAATCTATGTTCAGGAAGGGCAATATGTCAAAGAGGGGCAAGACCTGATTAAATTTAACCAGACCGAGGTTCTGGCGAACATTAATCGGGTGGAAAATGAAATGGAAGCCTTGGAAATTTCCGTTGCCCGTTTACAGGCGCTGCTGACAGACAATCCGGAAGAAAATTTTACTTATAATAAAGAAATTGACGAATACTTAATTAAAATGCACACGGATTTGCTCAAAAGCCAGCTGACTGAGAAAGCGGCCAAGATTGAAGTTCTGAACGGGCAGATTACCAAGGCAGAAAAAGAAAAAGACACTATTCAGGCCGATTTGCAGCGGATTGAAAAACTGTTGCCGAGTGTTGAAGAACGGATTGAGAAAAAACGGATTTTGGTCGATAAGAAACTTTTGGCGCGGCTGACTTTTCTGGAACAGGAAGAAGAACTGATCAATTTGCAGGAACAACGCAACGTACAGGCCAAGAAAAAGGCCGAAACCGAGGCAAATATTGAATCGCTCAAAAAAGAACAGCGGCAATATCTGGCGGAATTCGACAAGAATATTATGCAGGAACTGACCGAAAGCCGCGAGAAACTGGCGTCTTATCAGCAAGAACTGATTAAATATCAGGAAGCATTAAAGCGGACGGTGGTTAAAGCGCCGCTTTCGGGGTATGTCCAGCAGCTGGTTTATCACACCAAAGGCGGTGTGGTCGAAACAGCCAAGCCGATTATGAATCTTGTGCCGGAAGATTACAAGCTTGAGGCGGAAGTGCAGATTTTGAACAAAGACATCGGCTTTGTGCGGCCGGAGCAGGATGTGGAAATCAAAATTGACAGCTTTCCGTTTACTAAATACGGCACCATCAAAGGCAAAGTCCGTAACATCTCGGGTGATGCGATACAGGACGAAAAGCTCGGGCTGGTGTTTAACGCCCGGCTGACTCTGCTTGACAACAAAATCAAAGCAGACGGGCAAATAATTCAACTAAAGCCCGGTATGAGCGTAACCGCCGAAATCAAAACCGGCAAACGCCGTGTGATTGAATATCTGCTCTCCCCGGTGATGAAATATCTTGATGAGAGTATGCGGGAGAGGTGAGGGCGGTCGTCGGAACAGGGAAAAGCCAAGCCGCATTCCCGGCCGCAAATGCGGAGAGGAATGCGGCTTGTTGACGGATATTGTTTCAGTAATGAACGTAATATCCGTGTCCGCCGTGCGTATAAACGGCGGCACTGTCAGTTGCGCCGTGGTGGCGGACATATGCCGTGTGCCGGTTTCTTTCTATATGGCAGCAGCCGGCGGCAAGCATGGTCAACAGACAGATCAGGACGGCTTTTTTCAACATTTTCGTTCTCCTTTGGCAGCAGATTTTGCTTCTCATAACTTTAATACGCCTTTAAACGGCGTTTTTAAAGTCTTTTTCCGGCAAACCGCAGGCCAAATTACCGATATAATCGTCGGTGACAGACAGACTGCCGTTTTCGTCGGTCCGGGAAGATGTTTCCGGGGCAAAAGCGTTCATTGCCTGGATCAGCTGCCGGGCTTCGGCAATGCCGATGCTGCTGCCGTCGGCAAAAAGCAATTCTTCGATTTTTCCGCTGCCGTTATGGTTTTTAATCAAAAGACCTTGTCCTTCGTCACCGTTGACGACAATCTTCAGATCGTTGTTTCCCTCGGTAAACGACAGGTTGTCAAGGGTGATGCCTTCGCCGAACGCAATTTTGTCATTCCCCTGTTTGTCGTAAACGGTATCGAATCCGCCGCCGAGTTTGTAAACGTAAATGTCGTCGCCTTCGCCGCCTTCCAGCCGGTCGTTGCCCAAACCGCCGTCGAGTATGTCACAGCCTTTGCCGGCTTTGATTTCGTCATTACCGTCGCCGGCAAAGATAACGTCGTCAAAATCAGTGGCTTTGAAGCTTTCGTCGCCGTTAGTCTGGGTCAGCGTCAATCCGTTTTCCGCCAGATTGAAACTGCTGCCGTCGGCAAATACCAGCGTTTCGTTCCGGTATCGACTGTTGGCAAAATAATTTTCGATGACAACGCCCTGCGAACGGTCTCCGTTTAGGAAAATGTGCAGATTGTCGTTCTCGTTCATAAAGGTCAGATCGTCAAAAGCAATATTTTCGCCGAAGACGATTTTGTTGTTTGTGCCGTCGGGATCGCTGATACGATCCAGTCCGTCTCCTCTGTTCCAGACGTAAACGTCATCGCCTTCGCCGCCGTAAAGGACGTCGTTTCCTTTGCCGCCGATGATGATGTCGCTGCCGTCCTCACCGTTGATCCGATCACTGTCGCTGCTGCCGTAAATGACGTCGTCGTTGTCGGTTCCCTCAATTCCTGTGTTGGGGAAAAACTGTTCCAGCACAAAGCCGCCGGCACAGAGGTCTTTGACCGTTCCGTCGGCAAATTCCAGAAAGCGGACGGTTTCCCGCTCACGATCATATTGGTAAAAGAAGTTTTCGATTTTGACGCCTTCGTCTTTTTCGCTTCCGACATAAATGTACAGATAATTGTTGTTGCGGACAAAATGCAGATCGTCAGAGGCTATGCCTTCGCCGAAACGAAGGGTGTCGGTGCCGTTGCCGGGCTTGATGAGATCCAACCCGTCGCCTTTGTTCCAGATGTAAACATCATCGCCGTTGCCGCCGTCAAGCGTGTCATTACCTCTGCCGCCGGTGAGGAGGTCGTTACCGTCGTTTCCTCTGAGCGTGTCATGCCCGCTGCCGCCGATGAGCGTGTCGTTGCCGGCGGTGCCGTCAATGTTTTGCGGAATGCCCTCGCTGCCGAAAACAAGTTCGTCGCGGTCAAGCGTCCGGCTGCTGCCGTCGGCAAATTCAAGTATGTAACTTTGGCCGCTGCCATAAAAGAAATCACTGAGTTTCATCCCCTGAGAGGTGCTGCCGCCGACAAAAATCAGCAGGCTGTTATTGTCTTTTTGCCAGCTCAGGTCGTCATAAGCGATGCCTTCGCCGAAACGGATGATATTTTCGCCGGAATCGACGATGGTGTCAAATCCGTCACCTTTGTTCCAGATGTAAACGTCCCGGCCGTTGCCGCCGTCAAGGTTGTCGTTTCCTTTGCCGCCGCAGAGAATGTCGTCGCCGTCTTTTCCGTGCAGGGAGTCGTCGCCGCCGTTGCCGTACAGAACGTCGTCAAACTGTGTGCCGGATTCGTTGTCGTCTTTGTCCGACTGGCTTAAAAACAGGCCGTCTTCGTCGGGAGAATAAACCGTTCCGTCGGCAAATTCGAGTTTGTATTGGGAAACAAAGTTAACCAGTTCAAGACCTTGGGTGCGGTCACCGTCGACAAAGATGCTGAGGTTGTTGTTGTCCCTTTCGAAAACCAGCTGCTCAAAAGTGATGCCTGCGCCGAAACGGACGATGTTCGTTTCCGCATTGTAATCAATAACGGTGTCAAAACCGTCGCCTTTGTTCCAGACGATGATGTCGTTTCCTTCCTCGCCCCACAGCTCGTCGTCGCCCTTGCCGCCGATCAGGATGTCGTCGCCTTCGTCGCCGTAAATGACGTCGTTTCCGTTGCCGCCATAAATGACGTCGTCATGATCGGTGCCGTTGCACGAGCCGGATTTGTCGGACTGCGTAAGCGTCAGTCCGCTTTCTGCCAGGTTGACGTTGGTGCCGTCGGCAAATTCCAGCGTATAGTGGATCCCCTGATCTCTGTAATAATAGTTGATCAGCCGCATGCCCTGGGTGCGGTCGCCGTTGACATAAATGTCCAGATTGTTGCCGTTTTGCCGGAAAATGAGGTCGTTAAAACTTACGTCTTTGCCGAAGCGGATGATGTTGCTGCCGAGTTCGTCGTGCAGTTCGTCAAACCCGTCGCCTTTGTTCCAGATGTAAACGTCGTCGCCGGCGGTTCCGCCGAAAGATTCGTCGCCGTAAAGAATGTCGTCGCCTTTGCCGCCGATGATGATGTCGCTGCCGTCGTTGGCGTGGATGGTGTCGCTGCCGCCGTTGCCGTGAATGATGTCGTCAAAGTCTGTTCCGTCGATCTGTTCGGCCGTGTTTTTCTGGGTGAGCGTCAGTCCGCTTTCGGCCAGGTTGAAACTGCTGCCATCGGCAAATTCCAGTTTTTCTATCATGTATTTGTATTTCTGGCTGCCGAAAAAATCTCTGATTTTCACGCCTTGTGTGTCGTCTCCGTCAACGGTGATCAGAAGATATCCGTTTTCACAGGCAAACGTCAGATCGTCAAAGGTAATGCCTTCGCCGAAACGGATGGTATCGCTGCCGGCATCTTCCCATATCTCGTCCAGTCCGTCGCCTCTGTTCCAGACGTAAACGTCGTCGCCTTCGCCGCCGTGCAAAGTATCATTCCCCCTGCCGCCGATAATGGTGTCGTTTCCGTGTCCTGCATTCACGTAATCGTCGCCGCCGCCGGCATGGATAATGTCGTCAAACCCGCCGGCCGTGATTTCTTCCTTTTCGTCCGTCTGCCACAGTTCAAACCCTTTGTCCGAAAGGCGCATTTCGCTGCCGTCGGCAAATTTCAGCGTTTTGCTGATTTGTGACGTTCCGTAGAAAAAATTGCGGATGATAATGCCCTGTTTGTCGCTGCCTTCGACCATGATTTGCAAATCGTCTTCGTTGATACAGCGGAATTTGATTTCGTTGGCATAAACCCCTTCGCCGAAAATAATGGTGTCGTTGTTCTCGCCGTCATTGATGGTGTCCAGCCCGTCACCCAAACTCCAGAAATAAGTGTCGTTGCCGGCTCCGCCGGAGAGAAAATCGTCGCCGCGGCCGCCTTCTATCCAGTCGTTTCCGTCGTTGCCGAAAAGAGAGTCGTCTCCGTCATAGCCAAGCAGAATGTCGTCGCCGTCTGTTCCCGAAAGACTGTTGTCCTGCTCATTGCCGTCAATCGTTTCGCCGCCGCCTTCGCCCGGCACGCTGTTCCAGTGTTCGGAAACATAGTCGTAGTCCCAGACGGTGCCGTCTGCAAACTCGATCCGGTCAACCACCGTGCTGGTTGTCCCCTGCCGGTCAAAATAGCTCAGAATGCGAACCGAATCTTCTTTACTGCTGTCGTCGTAGCCGACCGTGATGATGAGGTCGAAGCCCTGTCGTTTCAATTCGACGTTTTGCGTCAAAATCTCTTCGCCGAAACGAATGACGTCCGGCGCCGTTCCTTCCGCGTCGGCGTCGATGTTGTCCACCGTGTCGTGGCCGAAGCCCTTGTTGAAAAGATAGAGGTCGGCGCCGTTGCCTCCGGCCAGATAATCGTTGCCCGTACCGCCGGTTAAAATATCGTCGCCGTCACCGCCGATAAGATAATCGTTGCCGCTTTCGCCCTGCAAAACGTCGTTTCCGTCCTCGCCGTAAAGGTAGTCGTCGCCTTCGCCGCCCAGCACGGTGTCGTTGCCGCCGCCGGCATAGATTTTGTCATTGCCGCCGCGGCCGTTCATGTTTTCTTCCGCATCGGTGCCGTAGATGGTGTCGTTGCCGTTGCTGCCGTCAATGTTATAACCGAAATATTTGCCGAGGTCTTCCTCAAAGCCTTCTTCATACAAAGTTTCCGATGCCTGTTTGAAGGCGGTGACAATTTGTTCGAAATTGTCAAAATAACGCAGCGCCGCCGACAACTCGCCGATCACCAGCCGGCATTGCCCGGCGTCTTCCCGGTACAGATCAGCCAGCAGCGAAACGGCCTGTTCGGCATCTGCCGACCACACGCCGCTTTCCGTGTCATACACCAGCAAAATGCCGTTGACATATTTTTTGTAGTTTCCTTCCAGCAGCAGACAGGCTTTCACATAATCCTGCAACAGGTCAAACGCCTGCAAAATGTAAGGCGCTGCATGTCCGTGCGGATTGGGATCGCGTTCGCCGCTGCACCAGGTACCGAGAAATTCCCGCCCCAAAAATTCTTCCAGCGCTTCCAGCTTGCGGCTGTCTCCGAGCACGTTGCCGTAATAGCGGCTCGGGTTGCGTCCTTCCGGATCCATGTCGTAGACGCCGGCCCAGTGGTAAATGATTTCCGGCAGCAGTGCGTTGCGGGCGTCAATGTCCGTTTCCGCCTGGAACTGTTCCACCAGCCGTTGCAGTTCGCCGCTTTTATCGAGAGCCATTGCTGTGTGTAGGTCATAAACATTTCCGGTACCGCTGACGTTCGGAAGCGCCTTAATGTCGTCTGTTATTTCGACGGATATGTCATTAACGGTATCTTCCGGGTTAGTGTCAAACCAAACGTCGGTTATGGTTCCGGTTGTTCCGTCGGTTTTGATGAATGTTCCGGTTTGTTTGTGTGCGTTTCCGTTTTCGTCGACGTTTTCCTGGTTGTCATAATCCAGGTTGATTCCGGCGATGCCGGCCTGTTCCAGCGTCAGCAGTTCTCCTTCGTCAACGATGCCGTTTCCATTAGCATCTTTCCAAATTTTGACTTCGTTCCAAGCTTTGTCGTTGCGATCGAAAATACCGTCGTTGTTGTCATCAAGGTCTTTTAACGCTTCAAAGCCGTTGACGGCCTTTTCCCCGGACGAAAGAACGGAATTGTTGCCAAACAATTCCGTTCCGTTATCGATAATTCCGTTTCCGTTGATGTCCCGGACCAAAATTCCGTCATCCTGTCCGACCCATCCGCTGTTTTCTTTGAAGCCGTTTGCGTCGTGGTCAAAATAAACGCCGCCTTCCGCGGTAACCGTTTCCACACCGTCACCGTCCAAATCAACCACCAGCGGCGAACGAACTTCTTCCGCCGTCCCGAACAGGTCTTTGATTTTGCAAATAGGTTCTTTGGGCAAAGGGCAAATATTGATATATGTAGGTAATTCACACTGAATTGAACCGTCATCCTTTATTTCTATCCCTTTATCAGCTAATAGTTGCTTTAAAGCTTCCAATAAGTTGTCTTTGTTTTCTTCAATGTAATCCCAAGTTATATTAGCCATTTCACCTAAGAATATTGAAAGAAGTGCAGTCGGGATAATTCCCCACGTTGATGGAATACATATAAATGTTAGTCCCAATCCCATGAGGTATTTAGAAAAAGGAGCGAGAGAATCAGTATTAAGAGATTCTTTTATTGCAAGCATAGCTCCAAAATAACTGTATTTCTTAAATAAATTTCCAAAATATTTCCAGTCGCCTGTAGGAACTTTGGCAATATTGGAGCCTAATTTATCTAAGGAAACTTCTGCTCCTGTTGATAAGCCATCTGTTATTTTTTCCCAAAAATGTTTTAAAAATTCTTTATCTTCTTGTGATATATTAATATTGCTCATATTGTTAATCCTTTTGTTGTTTCAACGCCTTATCAAAGATAAATGTATATTTTTTTGTTTGGTACGTACTGATAAAAATAGGAATCCAAAAACAAATCGCAAAAATAGAGAGTTTTTTGAGAAGATCATCAAAACTATCATGTGACGGATTAAATGCATTATAAATGATTTTCCATATTAGAACACAACAAAGTATTGCCAATCCAAAAGATTTATTAATAAGTATTTTTTCATCTTTTTGAGGCTCGTAAGTTTTATTTGCAGAATGAAAACTTCTATATAATTCATATGGACATGAATAATAGCTTAAAGAAATACCTAATGTAGTATATAAAATAATAGCAAAAGCTATATATGATTTAGAGCTGATTTGGAAAAATAAAAACGAATAGCCAATTTCATTCCATGAAAAGGGGTTTGAATCTTTATTTGCGAGCCAGATTGATAAAATTGTACAAATAATAGCTATTATATAGGTATTTTTCCTATATTTAGGATTGCTTCCTGTCAAATAATTTTTTTTATAAGTTATGATTATAAAAAATATAACTACCAACAAATTTATTGTTGATAGAAATAATCCATATGCGTTTTCACGAATTAAAGTAATATAAAATATCAAACAATAAGCAATTAATATAAAAATCAAAAACGAATAAACGGGATGATGTTCTGTAGGAGTTTCCATGCTGATGAGTTTTTGTTTTAAAGGATTATCGTCACTAAGCTTTTCACTCAGTTTGTTTTCGTAGACGGTATATTTCTTAAAGAGCATAATTATTCCTCATCAAAATGCGTTAAAAGATTATTAGTTGTATAAAAGCGTTTCACAAATAATAATTGTATGGTTTCATAATAATTTAGAAAAGGCAAGCAAAAAATACAACCGTATATACTAAATAAGCAATTAAAACAATCAAAAAGAGAATTAAAAGTTACCACAAAATATAAAAACACGTTTTAATTGTGATTGGAGTGTGCTTTTTCCATTTAGGATAGTAAATATTTGTTAATTCTCCTATTAAACGAAAACGGGATTCGCCGACTTTACAATTGAATAATTACCGTTAAAATTTTTATCCTGCCAAATTTTGACTTCGTTCCAAGCTTTGTCGTTGCGGTCGAAAATGCCGTCGTTGTTGTCATCAAGATCTTTTAATGCTTCAAAACCGTTGACGGCCTTTTCCCCGGACGAAAGAACGGAATTGTTGCCAAACAATTCCGTTCCGTTATCGATAATTCCGTTTCCGTTGATGTCCCGGACCAAAATTCCGTCATCCTGTCCGACCCATCCGCTGTTTTCTTTGAAGCCGTTTGCGTCGTGGTCAAAATAAACGCCGCCTTCCGCGGTAACCGTTTCCACACCGTCACCGTCCAAATCAACCACCAGCGGCGAACGAACTTCTTCCGCCGTCCCGAACAGGTCTTTGATTTTTTTCACAACTCTCCAATTGTCTAAGTAATATGGTAACTTTTGAAATAAGAACGCAAATCCGTCCGATAAAACGTCTATTGTATCATCCCAAAATTGATCGACAATGTATCCCGCTATTCCGCATATAACCAGAGAAGTGGTAGCAGAGATGCCTATAGCAATTAATCCACTGCCAATCAAAGCACCTACAGCTAATTGAGTTAATGTTTTGGATGTTTCATTAAGAGGGATGCCGTTTCCTGTCCAATCGCTATATATAGCAGTAAGTAAAGCTGCTGCTGGGCCTGCTTTTTTTAGTAATCCGGCTAGCCCTCGTGAAATATCACGCATAAATAATAGAGAATTTTGATTCCGAACTCCTGATATTGAACTTGTAAATATAGGACTTATTTGTTGCCAATTATATTGTTTTGCCATTTTTAATAATTTTGAAGCAAATTGATCTGTTATTAGTTCTCCGATAATTGACTTAGAAATTCCTAACTCTTGAGCATATTGTGTTAGAAAGTCTTTAAATGTATTAATTTCACTTGAAGAAACGTTAGTATTGGACATGTTTTGTTTTCCTGATTATAAATTAGATTTGTTGATGCAAAAAGAAAGATTGCGAAGCAGATACAAAATGAAAACAGATAAGATATATAAGATGGTATAAGATAAATGGCCTTCAAGAAAGAGACATAAAGACTGGAAGAAAATGTTATGCTCTTTTGATAAAAAGGAATCATATGTTGCCCATATAAGAACTATGCTAATCAAAGGAAATAAAATAAATGAAATTAAAAAATAGTTCGTTTTTTCTCTAGTTATTGAAATATATAAAGTTGTTCTGATATATAAGACAAAGATATTATTATATAAAAAGATAAGGTGAAGGAGAAAACCGATTATAATGGAATAAATGAAAAAAAAGTTGTCGGAAGAAAATTTTATATTCCAGATACCGTTGTCAGAAGAAATGGTATAATTTATTATTAAAATTCCCAAAATTATGCTGCTGTATGAAATAAAGAATATTTGCCAATATGCATATTTCATTTTTTTTTCGATATTTTCTTTACTTTGAAAGACTACGTGGTGATAATTTAATCCGATATAGCAGCATAGTGAAAGAGTTAATGGCAACATAGCCCATGCATATTGGTTGCCATTGAAAAATACAAAAATTTGTGTGCTGATGCCGTATAATAAACATAATATGCAGAAGCTTTTGTATCCCCAACCGTGTTTTGTTTTATTTTCCAAATGATACATAAACTTTTTGAAAGGATTGTTTTCTGCCAACAGGTGTGAAATTTTAACATCGTTAATAAAATGTTCCGTGAGACCGGAGATGATTTGAGAAGTATCCATATGTATTTTTCCATATATTAAAAGATTATTAGTTGTGTAAAAGCGTTTCACAAATAATAATTGTATATTTTCACTTTAGACGAGAAAAAGCAAGCGAAAAATACAACTGTATTTTTAAATAAGAACTTAAAACAATCAAAAATAGAATTAAAAATTACCGTCGGAATATAAAAACAGGTTTTAGTTGTGGCTGAGACGTATTTTTTCTATTTAAGATGGTGAATATTTTACAATTCTCATATTAAGCGAAAACAGGATTCGCCGGTTTTATATTTGAATAATTGGCGTTAAAGTTTTTATCCTGCCAAACTTTGACTTCGTTCCAAGCGCTGTCGTTGCGATCGAAAATACCGTCGTTGTTGTCGTCAAGGTCTTTTAACGCTTCAAAGCCGTTGACGGCCTTTTCCCCGGACGAAAGAACGGAATTGTTGCCAAACAATTCCGTTCCGTTATCGATAATTCCGTTTCCGTTGATGTCCCGGACCAAAATTCCGTCATCCTGTCCGACCCATCCGCTGTTTTCTTTGAAGCCGTTTGCGTCGTGGTCAAAATAAACGCCGCCTTCCGCGGTAACCGTTTCCACACCGTCACCGTCCAAATCAACCACCAGCGGCGAACGCACTTCTTCCGCCGTTTCAAATTGGTCTTTGATTTTAGAAATTGTATCTATAGGAAGTATGTTAGAATCTGCTAAATTAATTTCTTCTGGATTAGATACTATATACATGTCTAAAGTACAATATGCAATAACATGTTGACCTAATGTTGATTTTAGTCGAAAGCTAATATTTGATATACTATCACTTCCTCCGACAGGAATGGATAGTTCTTCATCTCCAAGATAGTATCCTGTTAAAATTTTTTGTTTTCCATCTTCCCAATATATAATTTCATAACTAATAGGGCCGTCAAGACCTAAATCTTGATTAATAAAACGAATAGGAATATTAATTTTACTCTCGTTTATACTGACGATTGCTCCGGTAGAATACCATGGACTCCATCCTCCAATGGGAACTATAATGTCTATTCTTTTCATATTTTTTACCTCCATTCAATATTAAAAAAGTATATTCCAATTTTGTGGCCAATCCATTGTAGTGGAGATATGTTTCCCATGTTGGCAATGAAATATATTGAAATTAAAAAGTATACATATAAAATTACATCAACTATTTTATTTTTATATGAGAACAATTTTAAATACATAAAAATATTAAATGTCACAGATAATGTTAATCGCGAAAATTTTAATAAAAAATATGTTGCCGGTAAAGAAGTTGGTATAAGTAGAGTGATAAGTATTATTCCTATAATGATTTCCCCGGCAAAAAAATAACCTAATCTAGCAACCATAATTTTTCCCTCACTATTACGCAACATAATTTTGTGCGGTTTTTATGCCAATTAAAAAAAATGGAGAATAACTCCCACTGACAAATGTATAAGATAATAAGGAAAGTATGTAAAAGATGAGAAACGATATTTTTATTGTGTTAATGCGGTTTGGATATCTATTTCTTAAGGTTAAATATGTAAATTTATAACAATAAATTACGTAGCTGATATTAAACAAAGTAATAAAGTAAACAGAAATAGAAAAATATTTTGTATAATAAAGAGCTATAAAATTCATCATTAAAAATGTATAATATCCTAAAATACATTGAAATCCTAATAAAGCTATTATTTTCAGTGCATCTGATAGTTTGTTTTCGTAGACGGTATATTTTTTAAAGAGCATAATTATTCCTCATCAAAATGCGTTAAAAGATTATTAGTTGTATAAAAGTATTTCACAAATAATAATTGTATGGTTTCATATTAATTTAGAAAAAGCAAGCGAAAAATACAACTGTATTTTTAAATAAGAACTTAAAACAATCAAAAATAGAATTAAAAATTACCGTCGGAATATAAAAACAGGTTTTAGTTGTGACTGAGACGTATTTTTTCTATTTAAGATAGTGAATATTTTACAGTTCTCATATTAAGAGAAAACAGGATTCGCTGACTTTACAATTGAATAATTGCCGTTAAAGTTTTTATCCTGCCAAATTTTGACTTCGTTCCAAGCCATTTTGCAATAGTTAAGGAAGGTTAACCCAAAATTGGGGAAAAATTGCATAAAAAATAATAAGATTAAACAAAAGCAATAAAGATATAATAATTTTGTTATTTTTTGATATCGGTTGTCTTTTATGTATTTTTTTATAAAATGGAAGTAACAGAATTATCCAACATCCCCAGAAAGAATAATTTTGTACAGCATAATCGCTATTGAAAATTAATATGAATAAAGCGTATACGGGAAAAAGAAATGAATTTTGCAGGAAAGAATATAACTTATGAGGAGTGTAAATGTCGGCTAAATTAATGGAAATAAAAAGTACGATAAAATTTAAAATATACTCGTAAAATTGATTAATGCTTATTTTCCTAATTAAATAAAATACAATAAAACCATCAAAAAGGAACAATAAAAAAAGTTTCCATATGAATTCAACATTATCACCTCTATAAATATATAAAAACATTAAAGTTTCTGGGGTATTGATAGTTTCAATATATTTGCGATAAAAAGCATCAGCTGAATTACTTACCCATATTGTAAAAGCAATTATAAATAAGTAAGCGAGAACATAAAAATTTAATTTGGATTTTTGAATGAGATCTTTGTACATATTATTTCTATCTAGCGGTAGTTGTAAGAGGAATGATAGCAGGAGATTTTGTGAATATAGCACTAATTGCAATTCGTTGTGTTAGAAAGTCTTTAAATGTGAAAATTCCTTTGTTATATTTATTAAGATGCAACGCTGCTGATGACCACAAGATATGCGACCAGAGGAGGGAAATTAATAATAAAGGCTATTCCCCAGTAAATTATGAATTGAGTTAGAGGCGGCATTGATATTTGAATATTTTTTGTTTTTTTTCCAAAAATTAGGTAAAAAGTGCTGAAGATGATAAATATTGAAATTAGAATGAAATAATTCATACCGGTATCCCCGGCCATTAAAAAAGCTTCACGATATTTTGCAGAGATAGCAAAAGGAAAAAAGTCTGGCGCTAATTCAAACTGTTTATATACGTATATAAGAAGGGACACTAATATCATATAAAAAGTAATTATGTGAATTTTTATAATATTTAATTTCTGCTGATAATTGTTGAAAAAACAAATTAATAACCAGTATAAGAATACAAAGGTTGTAAAAAGGGTTGCGGATATCAATAAAATAATGTTGTCTTCGGCTCTGGGAGGAGTTGGAGTATATACATATATTCCTAACAATATAGTAACAAACAACATAAAGATTAGGGTGAACCAATATCTTTTAGGAAGTTTAGTTGTGTTTTTTTCCGGCAGTACAGGTTTCATACATAATCTCCCAACAAATGTAATTTATAAGATGCGATTTTGTTATGAAATACAAGTACATATAACTCTCGGACACAAAATCACAAATAATAATTGTATGATTTCATATTAATTCAGAAAAGGCAAGCAAAAAATACAACCGTATGTTATATAAACAACCTTAACATTATTAATGGCAAAATTAGAAAGGAAACATATTTTAGTTGTTAATGTGTGCGTTAATCTATCAAAAGTCGTAAATATATTATAATGCATTTATAAATAGAAAATTAAAATGCTGTTTTCTCTCAACTAATATTTGTTTTTTGTTTTGTGCAGACAATTAACAATACACAATTTTTGGTAATCAAAAGTTAGATTTCTCATTTTTTTAGCAATAACTGCTTTTAGTTGTAAAAATAATCTAAATATTTTATTACTAGAAGTTTTTGACCATTTTTTTTGATGTATCTTTTGAAAATAACCGGTAACGGTGGTATATACGGCTCAAACGTTTATGTCGCAGTTTGAAAAAGTTTTTAATGGTTGCGGAGCAAAAGTGCCTTTAGGTTGCGGCAATAACAGTTGTTTTTATCAATGACGCCCGCTTCATTTTTTATTAAACGATTTTATGCTAAAAAATAAAAATGATGAAGAATAAAAAACTTTATGCGGCAATCGGCGCAACGGTATTGATCTGTGCCGCGGCTGCCGGATTTTATTTCAGTTCGCTTGCTTATCGGCTGAATCGTCTTGCCGCCGGCAAAGATTGCCGGGTCGGGGCGGCCGTTATTGCCGGTTCCCGGACTTTTGTTCATGGGGAAGGAAAATATCCGCTTCTGAGCGTGTTCAAACTTTTTATTGCCGCGCAGGTTCTTGACAAACTGGGACGGGAAAACACCGATCCCTGCAAAACGGAATTAATGATTACCCGCGACATGATCGACGAACGAACCTACAGTCCGATGCGCGACGAACGGCGAACCTATCCTTACGGGATAAGCGTTGCCCGTCTGTTGGAATACATGGTTGCCGAAAGCGACAACAACGCGGCCGACATTTTGCTGGCCTATGCCGGGGGAGCGGAGCAGACGCAGGCTTATTTAAATCGTCTCGGCTTCGGCGGGATTGAAGTTTCCGTTAACGAAAGGGAAATGAATGCGGACATTGCCAAACAATATGTCAACCGTGCTTCGCCGGCAGATGTTGTCCGATTTTTAAAAACCATGCGCGAAGGCGATATTTTGACGCCGGAAAACCGCAAATTTTTCGATCAGATAATGACGGCAACCGTGACCGGCGGCGATAAGTTGAAAGCGGGGCTGCCGCAGGGAACGGTTTTCGGGCATAAGACAGGCTCGTCTTCGCGAACGGCCGAAGGAATAAAAATTGCCGACAATGATGCCGGTTTTGTGATTTTGCCGGACGGCCGGACATATTATATCGCGGTGATGGTTTCCGATTCCCGGATGTCTGACCGGGAAAATGCGGCTCTTGCCGCGGAAATTTCCGCCGTTGTCTATAACCGTTTACGATAGTCTGCAGAATGTTTTAACTTGACAAATACCCTTATGGGGTATATAAACAGAATACCCGTATAGGGTATTAAAAGGAGAAAAGAAACAATGAGCAAATGTAAAAACCCGAACTGTACCTGCGAAAACTGTCAATGCGGCGACGATTGCCGCTGCGGCGAAGAGTGCCGCTGTGGTAAAGACTGTTCCTGCGGCGATAACTGCCAGTGCACGCCGGAAAACAAATGCGGCGATGACTGTGCCTGCGGGAGCAAATAAACTCTGCCGGAAAGATGCCGGAACGTTTTTTTTCGTTCCGGCTGTACTTTTTGGATAAAAGCGGTTATTCTTGCCGGCAGCGTCAACCTTTGAAAAGGGGAAAACAATGGAAGAACATAATCCGAGCCATCTGGAAAACATTCCGCGCTTAAATCGCATTGCCGGGCAGATCGAAGGCATAAAAAAAATGATCGAAGACGGGCGCTATTGTCCCGATATCCTCAGCCAGCTGCGGGCGGTGCGTTCTGCTGTCAAGGCGGTGGAAGGCAATATTCTGCAAAAGCATCTCCGGCATTGCGTCGCCCGTTCTTTTGCCGACGAAGCGGTCAGGGAAGAGAAAATAGAGGAGCTGAAAAGATTGTTTGACCGTTACGGCGATTGAATGTTCCGATACGGGCGCGGTCGACGAAACGGTTTTTAAAAAACTCCCGCGGCTTCGGCGGGAGTTTTTTTTGTTTGCCGGATTGTCCGGCGGCTACTTGATTTTCAGACAGAGCGGGTAGTTGCGGCCCTGCATGCCGAGATAGAATTCGCCGTCCTGTTTGGTAAAGGAAACCTGCGATACCGCGTCTTCGTATTTTTCACCCGCCGGCGAGGCGACTTTGGTCAGTACGTGGTCGATGCCGTTGGCGCGTACGATCATGGAGTTGTCGTTTAAGACCGTTACCCGGATGATCTGGTCTCCGCATTTGTAACTGGCCTGGTCTTTGACGTCAACGCTGTGGGAACAGGCCATAACCATCAGCGACAGTCCGAGAATCCAATATTTCATGATATTTCCCTTTCGTTATGTAAATAATGACAAAAATCATATAATCATCTTCCGGGGGATATCAACAAATGCGCGTCGTTTTAAAGCCTGCAAAAAAGACGATGCGTTCAGCGGAGATAACCGTCTTTGAGCCGGCCGCCGGATATGTTTGTCCGTTCCGCCGGCCGGGCAGATTTGGCATGGGGCGGCAAACGGGAGGAAACGCGTTCTCTGGCAAAATCGTATTGCATAAGCTGCATGCAATGGTCAAAAGCATCGCGTCCGGGCGGAGTCCTGTGGGTCGGCGCCAGACCTTCTCCTTCGCGAATACCGGCAAACAGTTCGTTTTTATAAATACCCATGTTCAGATATCCGCCGTTGGGCAGAAGGGCTGTTGCCGTGTCGCCGTATTCTCCGCAGCCGTGCGTGTTTTCCCCGACGTATTTGACTTTCGGGTGCCGGCGCAGACCGCTGACGAATTCGGCCGACGATCCGGTCCTGCGGTCCGTCAAAACGTAAATATTGCCGTCATAGCCTTGTCCGGCGGAAAAATCCGGTTCCGTAAATTCGGGGCTTTTGTAACCTTCCGGATTTTGCGCATGCAGCCGGTCGAGAAAGGCGCGATTATATTTCTGCTCCTGCAGGATTTTTGCCTCCGGCGTGGTTCGCATTTCCTGTCGGCGAAAGTACCGCGGCGGGGAGCCGCATAATTTTTCGTTGACAAAATTAATGACGTCGGCGTTGCCTCCTTCGTTGCCGCGAACGTCGAGTACGACGGCGTTCCATTTGCCGTAGTTGTCGGCAAACACTTTTTTCAGCGCTTCTGAATTGTATTTTTCGTCGCCGGGCGGCGGGCATTTGGTGAGAGAAACAATGCCGATTTTGTTTCCGCTGCGGTCGCGTTTTTCAAAAATTGCCAGCGGAAAGTCTTCCGTTCCCGATCGGAACAGCGTTTTGCAGGCCGGGGTTTCAGCCAAAGAATAGGCGCTGTTGTCGCCCGTTTCCGGCGTTGGCGCCTTGTCGATGATTTTGCCGTCGACGGCGGCGCTTTCGTTTTCGTCAAGTGCCCGGCTTTTGTCGGGGTTGAGGATAAAGGCGTGATTGTCCGGAATGCTGCGGATCAGCGTCTTTTCCATTTCTTTCAGCAGATTTTCCGGACCGTTGCCGTTGCGGTTGTAGAGGTTTTCGATTTCCCGGCGGAATCTGTCGCGGATTTCTTCCGGAAAAGAAGGCCAGCCCGGGTGGGCGTTGGCGATAAAACGGGCAAATACGGCAATGTTTTTTCCGCGTTCTTCCGACGGCGGCGGATTTCTCATCTCGTCGGGCGAAACGGTGTTGATGATTTCGTCAAACTTTGCGTGTTCCGGTTCCATCGGCGTATTTTCGGGTTGTTTTGGTATTGTTGTTATATTTTATGCTTTTTCGTTTAATTTGTCAAATTTTGCAAACCGAGCTCCGGCGGCTACTCCAGATTGCGTTTGAATGTCATGGCGGCAAAGCCGAGGGTGACGGCGGCAATGACGGATAACGGCACCAGTTCCGGCCAGATGTCGGTGACGCCGACGTCTTTAAGAAACAATCCGTTGCCGATTTTGATGAAAAAGCGGATCGGGTTGGCGTAAGTCAGATATTGCAGAAACGCCGGCATGTCTTCAACCGGCGACACGAAGCCGGAAAGCAAAATGGCCGGCATCATGAAAGCAAACGCCCCGAGGATCGCCTGCTGCTGGTTTGCGCAGACGGAAGAAATGAACAGTCCGACGCCGACAAAAGAAAGCAGGGCGATAAAAGAGGAGAAAATGAAAAGGAAGAACGAGCCGGTAAACGGAATGGCGAAAAAGAAAACGGCGGCCAGCGTCATGGCCGATTGCAGGATCAGCGCGATGAAAAGCGGCGGCACGGTCTTGCCGACGAGGATTTCAAAGGCCGTATACGGGCTGACGATCAACTGTTCAAAAGTGCCCAGCTCTCGTTCTCTGGCCACCGACAGCGAAGTCAGCATCAGGGTAATGACGAGCGCCAGAATCACGATCAGCGAAATCACCAGATACCACTGGTAAACCGCGTTCGGGTTAAACCAGCTGCGGGCTGCCGTCACAACCGAAGCGCCGGCGACGCCCGTCCGGGCGGCGAACTTTTGCGAGAAGGCGGCGGCAATCTGCGTGACATAGCCGTTTAAGCCGGTGGCCGTCGTCGGCGTCCGGCCGTCCAAAATCAGCAGGACGTCGGCGTTTTGTCCTTTTTTCAGTCGGCGGGCAAAGTCCTGCCGGATGACGAGAATGCCGTGGATCTTTTCGTTTTTCAGATTCTCGCGCGCCTGCCGGAGGTTGTCGGAACGGATGACGCGGCCGAACCAGCGGGAATTCTCAATACCGGCGACGAATTCCCGTGATTCCAGCGTGTTTGAAGCGTCGATCACCGCAATGTCGGCGTTTTTTGTTTCCATGGTCAGGATGTTGGCAAACAGCGCCAGCTGGATGAGCGGCGGGGCAATGATAATGATGCGGCTTTTGGGGTCACGCAAGATGGTCAGAAATTCTTTTTTGATCAGCGCCCACAGGCGGGAGATGCGTTCAGTCATCAAGCCTCCTTGCGGTTTTTTTGTAAACCAGCAGCGAAAACAAAAATCCGAGCAGCAGCAGAAACAGCGAACTGGTCAGCGCGTTTTGCCAAACGGTGCCGGCCAGAAATTCGCTTTTGATGAAGCTGACGTAATGAGTCGGCGGCAGCAGCTTGGTCAGCCAGCGGAAAAACGGCGGCATTGAAAGGATCGGAAAGACAACGCCGGACATCATCAGCGCCGGCAGAAAGCCGATGATCAGCGAGGCCATGCTGGCCAGCAGCTGGTCGCGCAGAAGGCTGGAGATAATCAGCCCGATGCCGAGCGAAGCGTACAAAAACAAAGCGCTGACGATAAAAAGCACCCAATAGCTGCCGCCAAACGGCAGGCCGAAGACAAAGATAATGACAAACATGCTGAACGTAAGCGACAACATGCCGACGACAAAATAAGGAACATATTTGCCGATGACAATATGAATCGGACGAATGTTGGCAGCAAGCAGCGCTTCCATGGTGCCTCGTTCCCATTCGCGGGAAACGACCAGCGCGGTCAGCAGAATGCCGATCAGCGTCATGGTAACGGCCAGCGAACTCGGCACCAGCGCCCGTCGTCCGTCGGCGTTCTGATTGTACCGATAGCGTGCCTGCACCTCGACGGCGGGAGAAGCCGCCGTGGCAAATCCGCTTTTTTGCAGCCAGCCGGAAACAATTTGATTGACGTAGTTTTGCGTATGGCTCACCTGATTGATGTTGGCGCCGTCGGTAATAAGCTGCAGGGAGGCGTCTTTGCCGGCCGCCAGCCGCCGCGTGAAATCCGACGGAATGGTAAGCGCGCCCTGAATTTTTGCGCGGGTAAGGTCGGCCTGCATTTGTTTTCTGTCGTCGTAGCGTACGGCGGTAATAAAACGGTTTTGTCCGAAGGCGCCGGCCAGTTCCTCGGTTGCCGGGCTGCCGTCGTCGTTTTTGATGCCCAGCCGGACGTTGGCAAAATCGAGGTTGATGCCGTAGGCGTAAATAAACAGCAGCAATGTCGGCAGCACAAAGGCGATGATCAGGCTGGAGGGGTCGCGGATAATCTGCAAAAATTCCTTTTTGATAAATGCAAGGGTAATACTCATGCGGTTTGTTCCCCCTGTTGCAAAATGATGTTGACGAAGGCTTCTTCCAGCGTGCGGGCGCCGGCTTCGTTTTTCAGTTCCGCCGGGGTGCCGGTGGCGATGGTCCGGCCGCGGTAAAACAGGCTGATACGGTCGCAGAATTCGGCCTCGTCCATAAAGTGAGTGGTGATCAATACGGTGACGCCTTTGCGGGCAAGCGAAACGATATGATTCCAAAATTCGCGCCGGGTGATGACGTCAACGCCCGAAGTCGGTTCGTCGAGAAACAGCACCGGCGGGTTATGCATGACGGCGCAGGCCAACGACAGCCGCTGTTTGTAGCCGAGCGGCAGTTCGCGGGCGTCGCTGTCAAGATAACGCGCAAAGCCGAAAATTTCGGTCATTCGTTCAACCGCTTCCTTTCCCTCCCGGCCGAAAAGTCCGTAGGCGCCGGCAAAAAATTCAAGATTCTGGCGAACGCTCAGGTTCGGGTAAAGCGAAAACTTCTGTGCCATGTAACCGAGATGGGCGCGCGCCGCCGAAGCGTTCCGGACGATGTCCGTTCCCATGATGCGGGCGGTGCCGGACGTGGGTTTGGCCAGGCCGCACATCATTTTGAAAGAAGTCGATTTGCCGGCGCCGTTGGGACCGAGCAGACCGAAAATTTCACCTTTGCGGATATGAAAGGTGTTGTTTTTCACCGCGTAAAAATCGCCGTAACGTTTGACCAGATCAAGCGCTTCGACCGTATATTCGCATTTTGCCGGTGGCATCGAAAAGTTTGCGGCGACCGGCGATTCCTTTTGCTCATAGCCGCCCGTCAGCTCGATTACCTTTTCTTCGAAACGGCGGCTGTCGGGCGCCAGGTCGCCGGGCCGTCCCTGATAAATGATCCGCCCTTTGTCAATAACGATCACGGTGTCAAATCCGTGGGCTTCGTCCATATAGGCGGTGGACCACAACACCGTTGCCTTGCCGCCGGCCGCGCTTTTAACCATTTTTAAAAGTTCCCGGCGGGAAACCGGATCGACCCCGACCGAAGGTTCGTCAAGCAGGATCAGTTCGGGGCTGCCGGCCAGCGCGCAGACCAGTCCCAGTTTTTGTTTCATGCCGCCGGAAAGCTTTCCCGCAAGCCGTTCCTGAAAGGCGCTAAGGCCGGCAAAGGCAAGCATTGCGGAAAAATCGCGGCCGATGTTTTTCAAAACGGCGTAAAACTCCAGATTTTCCCGCACCGTCAGGTCTTCGTAAAGGCCGAACTTTTGCGGCATGTAACCGATTTTGGCGGAAAGCCGTGCCTTGTCCTTCACCGGATCCAGCCCGCAGACGGAAAGGCTGCCGGCGTCCGGCAGCAGCAGTCCTCCGATCAGCCGGAGAAGGGTGGTTTTGCCGGCGCCGTCGGCGCCGATCAGACCGACCGTCTGCCCTTTTTCAATCGTCAGCGACAGATGATCGACGGCAGTCGTTTTGCCGCCGGCGAAAGTCTTGACCAGATCCTTTGTTTCAATGCAGTTTTTCGCCGTCATCGCTTTTCTCCGCGTGTTCGGCATAAATTTTTACCGTCGTCGGCATTCCCTGTTTCAAAAAACGGTCGGCATCGTCGACATAGACGTTGAGGCGGTAAACCAGATCAGTTCGCAGTTCTTCCGTCTGTACGGTTTTGGGGGTAAATTCCGCCACCGGGGAAATGTAGCCGACATGTCCGCGGTAATGTTTTCTTTCACCGGTTGCCGGGTCGATGCCGTCGGTGACGATGACTGCCTTGCTGCCGTAATCTACGCGGCCGAGCTTGGGTTCCGGCAGGTAAACGCGGATCCACAAAGGTTCGGTTTTGGTTACGGTATAAACCGGCTGTCCGGCGGAAACGGTGGCGCCGGGCTCCTGAATGCGGGAACTGATGATGCCGTCTGCCGGCGCGTATATTTTGGTGTATTCGAGCTGGTTCTTTTCATAACGTCCGGCGCTTTTGGCCGCTTCGACGGCGGCGGCCGCTTCGTCGCGGGCGTTGGCATAGGAAATGCAGCTTCGTTCGGAAGAAATTTTCTGCTTGCACAGGGGCAGGTTGGTTTCAAGCAGCGAAACCGCTTCCCTCAGCTGTGCTTCGCATCGTTTGATTTCCGCCAGCGACTTTTCGTATGTCCGGCGATAGTCTTCGTCGTCGAGCGCGGCCAGCAGATCGCCTTTTTGGACCCGTTCGCCTTCTTCAAAAAACATTTCCTTTAACGTTCCCGGTACCCGGAAGCTCATGTCTACCTGGCGGATGTCAACGTTGCCGTAAAGAGTGATCACGCCGTCATCGTCTTTTTTGCCGGCAGTCAGCAGGAAAAAGGCGGCGACCGCTGCGGCGGCAGCAATCAGAATTGTCGGAATCTTTTTCATTTTTGCCTCCTTGCCTGTTCCAATATGGCGTCGCAGTTTTCCTCAATGTGTTTTTTTATCTCATTCAGCAGTTCCGGCGTATACTGTTTGATTTTCATCCGCCGCAGCAGGGCTTCCTTGTGGATGCGGAACATCACCGCCTGGCCGAACAGGGTATGGGTCAGGATAAGCACCTGCGGGCTGTTTTCGTCCGCGCCTGTTTCCTGTGCCGCCAGTCGGGAAATCTGCCGGTGCGCCGGCTCCAGAATGTTTTGGTAAATTTTGTCGTAAACGGACGACGGACTGATGATTTCGTTGATCATCAGCCGGGCCTGCACGTCGGAAATTTTGTCGCCGCACAGAAAATCGAAGAAACGGCCGATGACGGTTTTGACGTTTTCCCGGGGATTGTCCGCGGCCGGTGCCCCGTTTCCCGGCACCGACAACAGGTTTTGTCTGACGGTGTCAATCACTTCGTCGATCACCGCCTCGTACAGTTTTTGTTTGGAACCGAAATAATAGCTGATGGCGCACAGGTTTACGCCTGCCTGCCCGGCCAGTTCGCGGGTGGAAACGCCTTCCGTGCCGCGGCTGGCAAACAGTCGGGCGGCGGTTTTTAACAGCTTGGCCTTGGTGTTTTTCATTGGTTTTTCCTTTCCGACAGCCGGGCGGCGGTTTTTAACGGTTTGCGCCTCGGTGCCTTTCATTGGTTTTTCCTTTCCGGCAGCCGGGCGGTGGTTTTTAAAGGTTTGCGCTTCGGTGCCTTTCATTGGTTTTTGTTTTTCATTTTGAACGAAGCTTTTCCGGCGATGTTGGCACAGTGGCAGCCGGAACATTCTCCGAAATTATAAAATAATCATAGCACAATCTTAAAATTAAGTCAATCGTTTGAAATATTTTTAAAAACGTCAAACGCTTTTGAGGATGCAAATAGGCGGAAAAACAGATGATTGGCAAAGAAAAATCAAATCGTAAAAATTTTCTTTCGACTTGCGCAACTCGGCTCGGTTTTACGTCGGCTCTTAGCCGGGCAAGTTGGATGATTGCGCCGGTAGCAGCATTTTTTTCTTAGGGACGGCAGGGAGCTTTTAATGAAATAAAGGCTCAATTGATATAAACGCAGCTTTTTGAATACCGTTTTTTATTTAATTATTTTAAAGCTGCGGTTTTCCGTCTTTTTGTTTCTTCCCGTATTTTGTCCGGTCTGCACCAAATTTGCCCTTCGGAGAAATCGACGGGGCGTATGAAGCTTTACAAATGAACATGTCTTCCAAGTTTTCGGAATGTTTGCCGATGCCGATAACCTGACAATGACGGTCGTTTTTATAAAGTTTATAGATTGCGTGGGCTGTCATAATAAAAAATCCATGGTCTGACGGCTCGTAAAAAGCTCTGAAAAAATACATTTCTGTCAGGTGAGGCAAAATAAAAAAAAGGATGCGGCATTAAGCAGCATCCTTTTTTTGTATCCGTCGGCGGGACGTTTTATCAGAAACGATAACCGATACCCGCGCGAACAGAAAGATTGTCATAATATATATACCCCCCCCCCGTATTGGATTTGGGGAACATATAGCTGACATCTACATTGACGAACAGTCTTTTGCTGATCGCAATGTTGGTTCCGGCTTTGAGACGCCAGTGGAACAGGTCTTTTTCAAAGACGTCATGCCCGCAATGGTTGTTGTCTGCCCCTTCCAACACCGTACTGCCCCAATTTATCCAGGAACTCATGAGGTAAACCTCATATTTCTTTTGGAAAGTATGAGCCAGACCGAAAGACGGGCTGAAGTACAGCATTTGTTTGCGCGAGAAAGAAGCCCCCGGATCAATCCAGCTGCCGCCGATTTCAAACTCTGCTCTCAGAAAGTAACAGTTAAGTCCGATCGCGGCACCATAGATTGGCGCGGGTTCCAGAACGTTTGCTCCGGCATAGACAATAGCGCTCGCTTTGATTGCATCGTCTGCCCAATAATTGTTCTCACTTGCGCTTTGCGCGGATACACTCATAGCTGAAAAGCACATGGCTGCAGCTAAAACTGAAAAATAATTTCTCATATGGCTTAATAATTTGGTATTCTGTTTTCATTATAGAATATATTACGCAAAAGTAAATCGAAAATTGACAAAAAGGTTGCCGCAAACCGAAAAGGTGAAAAGTTTTAGATATTTAGTCTACTATTAAATGATATTGCAAAAAATAACAAATTAGAAGTGTCTTATATTTTGAAAGAATCGGCGGCGTTTTTTTCGGCAAAACAAAAATGTCCTTCTTTAACGGAAGGACATTTTTGTTAAAAGCGGGCGAATTTATTTGCCGCAGGGGCTGACCAGCTCGGAAAGGGAGATGACGCCAAGCAGGTAATCGTTGGTGCAAACTCTTTGGCTGCCGATGGTTCCGCGGGTGCCGGTGCAGGCGGACAAGGCCAGCAGTACGACGACGAGAGCTAATTTTTTCATATTTGTAGTCCTTTTTGTTAGTTTTTGTAAAGTGTCATTTCTGACACATCAAATGTTATATAAGCGGCGGGTAAAAAGCAAACCAAAATTTCGGGCGGGGGATTATTTTGCCGCTTCCGGCATCCACTCAATGATGCCGTCCGTTTTTTGCTGTTGCCGCCATCTGACAAAATCATCGTAGTTTTCGATCCCGTCGCGAAGAACCGCCATATAATATTCTATGCCGGCAATCTTTGCGTCGTCCGGCGTTTCGTATTTCAGCCGCAGGATGGTTTTTCTTTCTTCGGCGCCGGCGGCGGCATTGATCCGGTCGGCAAATTTTTCAAAGTAACCGTCCCAGCGGCAGCCCTCCGCCATATGGATCATGTCAATCTGCCAGGTGTTTCCGTCATCACTTTGATACCATGCGTGCCATTCCAGACAGGCGTCTTCTTCTGCTGTCAGGTTGACGTATTCCGTTTTGACGATTCGCGGATTTTCCGCCAGCCGCGTCATTGCCCGAAAGCTTTCGTCCACATTGAGTCGCGATGTGTAAACATGAAAATCTATGTCCCGGTGTTTCATCAACAGGCCGGTTTTGAGCGAACCGATCAGGTTGATTCTGGCGCCGACGCTTTGCCAGCAGCCGATGACGTTGCTTTGCTCAATGACGCGAAAGGCCTGTTGCCGGTTTTCGGCCGCCAGTTTCAGTATTTTTTCCGTCGTTTCCATTTTCTGCTCTCCTCCTGTTGACGGCGGCATTATAAACGGTTTATCATACCGGGCAATTGAAAAATCCGTCCGGCGGAATAAATAAAAGTACGGTCGGAAAATGCAAACGGAGAAAAAAATGAAGGTATTGATGATAAACGGCAGCCCCAACGAACACGGCTGCACCGACACGGCTTTGAAAATCGTTTCCGGCGCGTTGGCGGAAGACGGCGTCGAAAGCGAAACCGTCTGGCTCGGCAACCGCGCCGTGCAGGACTGCATCGGCTGCGGCGCCTGCCGGAAGCTGAACAACCGTTGCGTGTTTGACGACGACATTGTCAACCGCATTTTGGAGAAAACGGAGCAGGCCGACGGTTTCGTTTTTGGTTCGCCGACGTTTTATGCGCATTCAAGCGGCCGGATCCTGTCGGTTCTTGACCGGGTGTTTTATGCCGGTTCGTCCGTTTTTGCCGGCAAACCCGGTGCCGCCATCGTTTCCGCCCGCCGGGCGGGCACCACCGCCAACCTTGATGTCATCAACAAATATTTCATGATCAGCCGTATGCCGGTTGTCAGCAGCTGTTACTGGAACATGGTGCACGGCAACAAGCCGGAAGAAGTCTGGCAGGATAAGGAAGGCGTGCAGATCATGCGCATTTTGGGGCACGAGATGTCATGGCTGTTAAAATCGATTGAAGCCGGCCGGAAGTCCGGTCTTTCCCGGCCGGAACCGGAAGAGAAAATCCGTACCAATTTTATCCGTTGAATGCCGGCGTAAGAAAAAGCTCCCGCAGATTTTGCGGGAGCTTTTCCGTTGGCGGAATTTTTCCGGTTATCTGCCGAAAACGGCGTCTTTGAGGCGTTTGAGGGTGGCGCGGGCGACCGGTCGCGCTTTGGCGGCGCCTTCTTCCAGCATGCCTTCCACCTCATCGTAGTGAGCCATGTAGTAGTTGTATTTTTCCCGAGCGTCTCTTATCTCGCTGACAACGGCGTCAAGCAGCATGTTTTTGATGTGGCCGTAGCCGAGTCTGCCCTGCCGCAGGCCGTCGCCCATTTCCCGCAGTTGTTCGGGGGAAGCGATGGATTTGTAAATTTCATAAACCAGAATTTCATCCGGATTTTTGGGTTCTTCCATCGGCCGGGAGTCGGTTTTGATTGAAAAAATGGCTTTCTTGATTGCCTTGTCGTCTTCAAACAGCGGGATTACGTTACCGTAGGATTTGCTCATCTTGCGGCCGTCGATGCCGGGAACGACCGCCACGTTTTCGTCGATTGAATATTCCGGCAGCACCAACAATTGTTTGTTGTAATGAGCATTGATGGCGCCGGCGATGTCGCGGGCGATTTCCACGTGCTGCACCTGATCCTTGCCGACCGGCACGATATCAGTGTCATAAGCAAGGATGTCGGCGGCCATCAGCGTGGGGTAGGTGTAGAGTCCCATGTTGATGCCGTCGTCATCGGGTTTGCCGGCTTCGCGGTTGCGGTCGACCGCGGCTTTGTAGGCGTGCGCCTTGTTCATAAAGCCTTTTGGCGTATAGGCATACAGGATGGTGGTGATTTCCGGAATTTCTGCAATGTCCGACTGACGATAGAAAACCGAACGGGAAGGGTCGAGGCCGGCTGCCAGGTAGATGCAGGCGATCTCTTTGAGTTTCTGGTTTAAGACCGCCGGGTCTTTCTCCGCGTTGATGGCATGATAATCGGCAATGAACATGTAATGCTTTCCGCCGGCGTCAAGCGCCTGATGTCCCAGCCGGATGGCCGGTTTGATGGCGCCGAGATAGTTGCCGAGATGCGGTGTTCCGGTCGGCTTCACACCGGTTAAAACTTTTTTGTCTTCAAACATTTTTTGTCGGTCCTCTTAAAATTTTTATTGTATTTATTTGTAAAATTGATACTCTGTCCGCGTTTATAAATCAATCAAAAAACTAAGGACATGTGAAATGCTGGATATAAAATTCATTATCGAAAATCAGAAACTGGTGGAAGAAGGCATTGCCAAAAAAGGTTTGTCCGTCGACATTCCCGCCCTGATCGCCCTGCATTTGGACATCAACAAGCTGAAAACCTCTTCTCAGGCGTTGGCCGAAGAAAAGAACCGGCTGAGCAATTCGATCAAATCCGCTTCCGCGGAAGAACGTCCGGCAATCATCGCCAAAAGCAAAGCCCTCGGCGAAGAACTGAAGGTTGAACTGGAAAAACTGGCGGTTGAACAGAAAAAGTTTGACGATATCATGTGGCGCATGCCCAACCTGCCGAGCCCGGAAAGCCCGGTCGGCGCCGACGACAGCGAAAACGTGGTTCGCCGCCGCGTGGGCGAGCCGACAAAGTTTGACTTCACGCCCCGCGACCATGTCGAACTGATGGAATTAAACGGCTGGAGCGAAATGGAACGGATCACCAAAGTCTGCGGTTCCCGCACCTATGCCATTACCGGAGAGCTGGCGCGGTTGGAACTGGCGATTCATCTGCTGGTAATGGACAAGCTGGCGGAAAACGGCTTCCGCGTAATTACCGTGCCTTCGCTGTCCAAGGAAAAGCCGCTTTACGGCCAGGGATATCTGCCGTTTGCCCGTGATGAAATTTATTACATGCCCGAAGACGACCTTTATTTGTCGGGAACGGCCGAACTGATTTTGAACTCACTCAGAGCCGACGAAATCATTCCCGAAAACGAACTGCCGATTCTTTATGCCGGCTTTTCTCCCTGCTTCCGCCGCGAAGCCGGTGCTGCCGGCAAAGATACCCGCGGGCTGACCAGGGTTCACCAGTTTATGAAGACGGAACAGTTCGTTATCTGCAAAAACGACGTTAACGAAAGCGAAAAGTGGCATCAGAAACTGCTGCAGATTTCCGAAGAGGTTTTGCAGGATCTGGAATTGCCTTATCAGGTGCTGGAAGTCTGCACCGGCGACATGGGTGCGCCCAAATACCGCCAATATGACCTTGAGGCCTGGGTGCCGAGCCAGAACTGCTATCGCGAAACCCACAGCTGTTCCAACATTACCGACTGGCAGGCCCGCCGTACCAACCTGCGTTATCGCGACAACGCCGACGGCAGAGTCAAATTTGTGCATACGCTGAACAATACCGGCATTGCCACCCCGCGGGCGCTGGTGCCGTTCCTGGAAAATCATCAGCAGGCCGACGGCTCGGTTCGCATTCCGGAAAAGCTGCAGCCTTACATGATGGGCAAAAAGTTCATCGGCGGCAAAAAATAGACGCATAAAGGCAAAACCCCGGGTTTCCGGGGTTTTGTTTTGCAATCTTTCTCCTTCGGCCGGACCGGGAAGAGAAATTTTTCCGCAGGATACAAAAGTTTCCGATGAAAAATTGACAAAAAAGCGAAGCCGTATATAATTAAGAAAACGGCCGAAGACGGATTTTGCGGGGGAAAATATGAGTAATCAGGTATTGTTGGGGCAGGCGCTGCGGTCGATTGTCCTGAAAGGTTCAAAGGAAACCGAAGAGCGTTATGAACGGGAGTTGGCCGCGGCGGAAGCCGACCGCAAAAAGGCCGAAGCCGAATTCAGGGCCGCCGGCGCCGTCCGCATCAAGGAGATAAAACGGCGGATCGGAGAGCTTTCGGCAGAGATCAGACAGGCTGCGCCGGAACAAAAAAGAACGCTCGGCGAAGAAATCAAAAAGCTGAATGCTGAGATTGAGAACCTGAAAACGCCGCCGGCCAACCGTTTTGCTTATCTTGACAGCGAAATCAAGGCCTATGCCGGCAGCCAGCTGCTGTTCAAGCCGCTGCTTTCGCCGCAGACGCTGGCAAAATACGGCGTTGCCTTTTCTTTTAACCGGCAGGGACGGCTGGTGCTTGACGCCGACGAATTGCGCGAAAGTCCCCTCGGCGACAAAATCCGCTCCGGCGCCGATTATATTTTCGAACGCACCCGCGAGCTTGGCGGGAAAATTACCCGTGCCGCCGACGTCAACAACATTGTGCTGATGGATGCCAAAAGGCTGTTGTCGAGGGAACCGGAAGAAATAGATTTTGAACTGATTGAGGAGTGTCATAACGCGTTCAATGCGGAGAAGGCCGAGCGGGAAAAGAAAAACAAGGAGCTTGCCCGCCGCCGAGAGGAAAGCCGCACCGGCATCAGGGTGATAAAAGAGTATCCCGACGGCTATTCGATGGTCGAAATGCTGCCGAGTCCGGTTTATGACGAAAACGGAAAACTGCTTCATCATGTTTCGCTGAAATACGAATCCGACGAGATGGGGCACTGCGTCGGCCGCGGGGGATATAATGACCGTATCGGCACCGAAGGCTGGCATTTTTATTCGCTGCGCGGCCCGAACGAGGACGGCGTGTTGGTGCCGCACTGTACGATTTCGATAGAAAACGGCCGCCTGGCGCAAATCAAAGGCAACTCTAACCTGGCGGTCAAAAACCGTTATGTGGCCGACGTGCGCGATTTTGTGCAGTCGCTTGACATGCCGATTCCCGATTCGGAAAAAGAACGCATCGGTTATATAAAAGACGTTAACAGACGGGAAGTCGACCTGTTTGATTTGCAGCCGGGAACGGAACTGGAGAGTCTGAAGCTTGCGGCCGGCGATTATAAGGGCATCCGGTTGCAAAATGTTGCCCGGGTCGGCCGTCTGAGTTTTGAAGGCAAAGTCGACCTCAGGGATTACCGCGAGGCGGCGGCAATCGGCCGTATCGATTCCCTGACGCTGGAAACGGCGGAAGACGCGGCCTTGTATGATCAGGTGCCGCTCAATGCCGGCAAACTGCTGATCACCGGCGGCATTCTGCCGCGGCATCTGGGACGGGCCGAAACCGTTGTGCTGGGCAAAGACGCAAAAGCGGACTTTTCCCGCGACTGGGAGAACGTCCGCCGGCTGGAACTGAACGGTGAAACCGTTCTTGACGCCTGGCGGCTGCCGGTGTTTGCCGAAGGGATCAAAGGCGGCGTCTGGCATCATGTGGAAAATCTGACAACGATTGAATTGTTGAACAAAATGCTCGGAAGCGAATGGACGGCTGCTCATTGCCGGGTTGAAAACGGCAAGACGATTGTTGACGCCGATCTGGACTTACGCGGCCGCGGCCTTGTCCGGCTGCCGTCGGATATGAAAAATACGATAGTCCTGGGAACGCTTGATTTGTCGGACAACCGGCTGGACGACGTCAGTGTGCCGCTTGCGTATCCGGATTGCGAAAGAATGGTGTTGCGGAACGGTTTCGGCGTATATAATCCCGATCGTTTTGAAGCGCTGCCGTATTTGGCGGAGGGAATAGACTGTCGTCCCCGGGACGTATATCTGGAAAACCGCAATTTGGCCGAAGTGCTGGACAAGTTTGCTCTGATCGACAGGGCGCGGATTAAAAACGAAAACGGCCGTTTTATAATTGACGGCGACCTGGATCTGGATTCGCTGAATACGTTTGACGGTTCCGGTTTTCCCGGCCGTAACATTGAGAACATTGAAGTGACGGGGCGGTTTACGGCGTTGCCAGAAATGACAGAATATCCTTCCTGTCGCACGCTTTGCCTGAGAGCTCTGCCGCAGGACGTTACGGTGTCTGATCAAACGGAAAAGGTGGTGTTTTTGCCGTCCCGCGAACATATAAGCAGGTTGAAAGGCAAAAATCTGAAACGGGTTGTTTTTAACGACTGCTATCTGACCTGCGCGGATTTGCATAAATTTGATCCCGGCGTCAGTTATGAAGGAACTTTTTACTTAAAGGACGAGCCGGAAGCGGAAAAACCGGCAATGCAGGACTTCTCCGGCCTGCGTTTTGAAGGCATGTTAACAATTTCCGGCACCTGCAACATTGAAGGCATCAGTCGTTTGCCCCATTGTAAAAAAGTGAATTTTCACGGGCGCGTAACGGAAAAGGAACTGCTGATACTGCATCCCGAAACCGAAGAACTGCTCTGTCCCGACACGTTTGATTTGGATATGCTTCCCGCCGGCAGCCGTTTGAAATATATTTCTCTCAACAGCAATTTTTATCACCGGAAAAAGGAGGAGTATACGGATTTTCTGCGTCGGGCTTCCGAGCGCGGAATCGTGTGCGGCTACGGCATTGAACCCGACTTGTCACAGGATTTGTCCGATTGTCTGTTGAAAAAGGTTGAGCTTCGTTGGGATGAGAAACATAAGGACATTTCAACCCTGCCGCAGGCGGAAGAACTGTGCATACTCAGTCCCGCTTACGGTTTTGACAATCGTTTTTTAAAAGATGCTTCGTCATCTTTGAAAGTGTTGGACCTGTCCTATATGCGCGGTCCTGTCGATTTTTCGGCACTGCCGCGGGATGTCGCTTTGCGGGAACTTTCCCTTGGCGACAGTCCGATGCAAAACGATATTCTCGGGCAGCTGCCGAAATCGCTTGAATCAATCCGGTTTCTGCGTTGTTCGGGCAATCCTGATCTGGAACCGATTAACCGTATGCCGAATTTGCAGCGTCTTGACGTTTCCCAGATGACGCTCCCGGCCGACGCGCTCGACCGGATTGACCCCGATCGTCTGGCAGCGCTTGAGGTGAGCGGCGACACCGGTTTGGTCATGCGGGCGGAGGAGATCGTTGCCATCCGTCGGCTGCCGCCGTCAAAGGAAAATGATCAGATCAGGAAAATGCATGAGTGGCTGACGACGGAAAACAAGGAAGTGCCCTATTTTGTCCGGCAGGTTGTTTTTTACGGAACGGCCGGAGAGATATTGTCCGGCAAACATCCGCAGGCGGTTACGGCGGAGGAAATCGCCGCCAGGGTCAAAGGCGTGGAAAACTTCATGCTGGACAACTGTGCCAAAATCATCATGGCGGAAGAACGCGGACACAAAACCGGCAGCGAAAAGGCCGGTCGCGCCGTTTTGGGGGAAAACAAAGGGAAAAAGCTCGGTTTCTATGGCCATGTCACCGGTTATTATACGCATAGTCCCGATATTTCCAAAGCCGGCAAAATCGTCAGGTCGGTTTTGACCCGCAGTATCCGCCATCATCCTGATTTTGCCAAAGCGGAAGAACTTGTTGCCGGCCGTCTGTCCGCGCATGCCCGAAATTTGCAGTTGAATTTCAACAGGCAGCTGACGGATCGGGGACAAACGCTCAAAGCTTACGTCAATGCCGCACGGTACAACCAAGGTAATGCCGGTTTTAACGCTGCGGTTCGAAAAATGCACGAGTACAAAAGATACGGCTGACCGGCTGCATATGTCTGTAATTTGCCGTTGAGTTTCAACCGGCGGCAGGCAGCCGGGCAGAGCTTACCGCTCAAGTTTACGCTGCACGATACAGCCAAAACAACGGCGGTTTCAATGCTGCGGTTTGAAAAATGCACGAGTACAAAAGATACGGCTGAATGCCGGCACATGCTTAGAATTTGCCGTTGAGTTTCAACCGGCGGCAGGCAGCCGGGCAGAGCTTGCCGCTCAAGTTTACGCTGCACGATACAGCCAAAACAGCGCCGGTTTTAACGCTGCGGTTTGAAAAATGCACGAGTACAAAAGATACGGCTGACCGGCTGCATATGTCTGTAATTTGCCGTTGAGTTTCAACCGACGGCAGGCAGCCGGGCAGAGCTTGCCGCTCAAGTTTACGCTGCACGATACAGCCAAAACAGCGCCGGTTTTAACGCTGCGGTTTGAAAAATGCACGAGCATAAAAGATACGGCTAAATGCCGGCACATGGTTTTGGGATTTTTTTTTCGCACAAAAGGCGGAATTAAATTTCCGCTTGCCTGACATCGGTTATTTTTTTATGTTGCATTTTTCTTTTCTTTTTCTTTGTTTCTTTCCTTCCTCTTTTTTCCATTTCCTTTCCTTTTTTCTTGTTTTTTCCCTTTCCCTTGTTTCCTTCTTTCTTTTTTCTTCCCGTTCCTCTATCTCTTTTCTCTTTTCTCTTTTTTCTTGTTTTACTCCTCTTTCCCTTGTTTTCTCCTTTCCTTTTTCTTTTGCTCTTTCCTCCTTTTTCCTTTGTTTTTCCCTCTCTTTTTCTCTCTTCCTTTCTCTCTTTTTCCCCAGTGAGATTCAAAACAAGTTCAAAATAATCAATCCCTCGAGCCATTCCGTATACCGCAAAGCTTACGCTTATATACCGATAAGTTCTTCCTTATGGATAGAACCGTTATATCGAAACCTTCGGACAACTATGCTGAATTTTCCCGGTTTTCGGGTTGAATTTGTTCCGGCATCTTATGCTCTGCTTTGAGTCTTTCGCATTTTTTATTTTTCTCTGTTTCCTTTATTTCTCTTTCTTTCCCGTTGTTTGGGTGAGATCTATGAATTTGCTCATTTTATTTGCTTGCGGAATGACGGAGCCGAGCGGTTTCTGCTTATGTGCGGAGGCTTTTTCTGTCATGATTCCGGCAGGCGAGGCCTTGACGAATTGAGAAACTCCTTCTCCTTCTCCTTCTCCTTCTCCTTCTCCTTCTCCTTCTCCTGTTCCTCTTTGTCGAGTCAGTGTTTAGCACCCGTCATGGGTATCCCCCGGTAAACCGATGGTTCTGAAACAGCAACCAAGCTAACGGTTTGCCCATGATCAAAGACGTGTGGCGGTGTTGTCCCGATACCAAAGCATTCAATTCCCGGTAAACAGGGGCCGTAAGAAATGTATAAAAACAACAAAAGCGCCGAAAAGGCGCTTTTGTCGGAACGGGTTAAATTTGCTTCTTATTTTTCTCTTTATTGTTTTAGTACCAGTAGAATTTCAAAAAATTATGCACATAGTACCAGCAGCCGCCAACCATGGTAAGGGAAACGGCAAGCAGTCCCGCGCGTTTGGCGAGAGTCGCTTGTTTGAAGAAAAAACTGCGGTAAAGAAAAGCGAACGCAATTCCGTACGCGATCACGATCGCAAAATAAATCTGCCGGTGTTTTAATATGTTGGCGGGATTGGATATATAATAAGCCGGTCTACCGAAAAAGGAATTGAAAATTTCAAAGGCAAAAACCGAGAAAAAGATCAGCCAGCAGAAGGCAAAAATAAAATTTACACTGTTGGAAATGAATTTATTGTTCATGATAAGCTCCGATATAAAAAAGCGTCTTGTCAAAATCCTGTCAGCGGATGTGTTCAAGGTAATAATCAAACCAAAACGAAGAGGTTATTTCCCATTCCGGATGCTGCTCAACGAAATAAACGTCAATATATGCCAGCGTGAAAGCCGGGATAAAAAGAAAAACGGACGCGATCAGAATGAAAGTCTTATGCCACAGGTTGCGCGGGCAGAGGAAGTAATGCCGGTAAAAACGCCAGGCGATCCAAAGATATATAAACAGCAGTGCATAATGGACGGCCATATAAATATAAATGTTTCGTCCGTATGAGGCCGCACTGCGGAACACGCCGATATAAGCCCCGTCGACTTGTTTGAACAGGTAGCCGAAAAAAAGCAGCCATATGATCAAAAATGCCGAATTGAGCAGCAAATTATAGGCGTTAACCAGCCAGACCGGAAAATGAATATCATCGTCTTCGGTAAAAAATGCGGCAATTTGTTCGTATTTTGTTTTTTTGTCAGTCATAACAACCCCACAGTTTGCAACGGTTTATGCAAACTGTATAATACAAACGATTTTGCTTGTCAATTAAAAGTTGCTGAATTTGTCAATTTTACAACCATAGGTTGTAATTCGTCTTAATGCCTTAAAAAACATAAATTATTATAGACGAATTTTTATAAAAATAAACATTTTTTTATTCTTGTCCGGATAAAATTTTTCATTTTCCGACATGTTATAAAAAGGAAGCGGTATTTTTGTTTTCTTTTGTCTGCCGATTCGCCGGCGGGAGTCATTCTGATGCCCAAAAGGCATTGTAACTGCTGTCATTTAAAATCGGCAATTCGTAAATTGCCGCAAACAGCAGGAAGGCGATGACCGCGCACAAAGCCGAGCCGGCAAGGGCAACAATCCGGGGTTTGATCCTGCTTTCGGCGGCAAATATCATTTGTCCGAATTTATAGAAGAAATAGCTGTAAACGACTGTCAGCACCGCGGCAAATATTGTATAGGCATATATATTGCCTTGATATGTCTGTCCGGGAATGATGATCACCGTATATATCCGGTAAAGAAAATAATAGAAAAATCCCCAGCCGCAGACAAAAAGCAGCTGTACGATTACCGTTGCCAGCATAATCATCGGCTTTTCGCGGGTGAATTCTTTTGTTGGCAGTCCGTCGCCGTCATCGTTTATTAAACCGGTTTTCCTTTTTGGGGCATCATTCTGATCTTGGTTCCTGAAAGTTACGGTTTGTTTTATGTCCGCGTCTGTTGAATTGTCTGTATAAGCGGCGGGTGGGGAAGAGACGGAATTTGTCCGGCTGTTTAACGCGACGGACCGTTTCGGCGTTTGCGGAGTTTTGTCCGCCGTTTTCGGACGGCCGGTCAGACTGGAGCGTCTGCCGTTCTCTTCTGGCGTATTTTCGCAAACGACGGTTTTGTTTTTTTCCGGGGAGGACAGGAAAACTTTTTCTTTTTGTTCCGGCTTGCGGGAATGAGGGAAAAACGTCTGGTGCCGAACGTTTCCTGTCGGACGGTCGCTTTGCCGATTCTCTTTGTCTTGGTTGTTTTGGGCGGAATCATAATCCGCTTTGCCGGCCGGCGGCATTTCATCCGAAGACGGGATGATAGTCGTTTTTTCATCTTTGATTGAGAAAGAGCGGGCTTCTTTTTGGGGGGTGCTGGGGTTCGTCGGAAATGTTTTTCCGACGGGCATTGGATGTTCCATGTTTTTATTTTCCTTGTTGCAATCTTTTAATTAAGCTCCGGAAGATAAAAATCAATGCCTGATTGTTAAATATTTCACCTTGCCGCCTTCTGTTTTGAAAAGGGGATACGACTTGCCCGAAGCTGAACCGGACTGTACAAAAAAATCGTTGCCTTCCGTGTTGAAGGGGAGATTGATTTATCCCGGAGAAAAAATTGTTCGGCCGCCGGTGCGAAAGCTTTTCCGTCCGTCAAAAGTTGATTATCTTTAGGTTGCGATATGAAAAGATTGATTAATTGTCACGGAAAAAACAAAGTTTTTCTGCAACTCCATATTATGATTATGTAGGAAATCAAACAATTCTGTCATTGTGCCCAAAAGGCCGTATACGTTCATGAACGGAAAAAAGGCAAAAGCTGAACCCCGTTGTGTGCCGGGAATAACAAAAAAGCGCAAATCAGCGAGCAGAATATTGCCCATAATTTTAATTTCAGTGAAGTGTGAGAACTAAACAGCATTTTGCCGAATTTATAACAACAATAAGGGTAAACTGCGGTAAGCAGTATGGTGTATAAAGTATCCGCATAAATGTTGCCCTTGGGATTGGTTACTCCCGGAATAACAAATGAAGAATATAACCATAAAAGATAAAGAAAGAAAACTCCCCATCCGAGGACAAAGATAATCTGCATTGTCAGTACGGCAGTTGCGGAAAGAGGGTTTTGTTCAAAGTTGTCAATATATCCTTTGCCGTAGGCGATAATTTTATCTTTCATTTTTTCTTCTTTCTGTGACGTTTTGTAAAATATGTTCCTGTTTTGTTCTGTCTTGAGGCAAAAAAAACAATTCCTTAAACCTGTTCAAAAGATATAGTACAATTTTATTTCTGTCAATCAAAAGTTGATTTTTTCAGTTTATTGAATTGGGAGTTTTAAAATCTGTCAGTTGGCCCAAAAAGCGACACTGGTTTGAGGTAAAAAGGAAACGGCTTCTATCAGCAGTAACTGTAAAGGATATGCCGATATGGCACATAAAAGCGAAAGGGCTAAAATTATGAGCTTTGGTTTAAGAAGATTATTATTAAGAAAGAGAGTCTTAAAAGATTTACAAATGAAAAACAAAAACACAAAGGCTATGACTGTCAGCGAAAAAGCTTCCGGGTATATGGCGCTTTTTGTATATGTTCTGCCCGGAATTATATATTTTATGTATCTTTCGCACAAAAACATATAAAAAGTTCCCCACCCGAGAATAAAGATAATCTGCATTGTCAGTATGGCGGTTGCGGAAAGAGGGTTTTGTTTAAAATTGTCAATATATTCTTTGCCGTAGGCGATAATTTTATCTTTCATTTTTTCTTCTTTCTTCTTTCTGTGACGTTTTGTAAAATATGTTCCTGTTTTGTTCTGTTTTGAGGCAAAAAAAACAATTTCTTAAACCTGTCCAAAAGATATAGTACAATTTTATTTCTGTCAATCAAAAGTTGATTGCTGGTATTGCTTCGGTGCTTAAGGTTCAAAAGATAATGTTTGTTCAGATGAACAAGATCCCTAATGCCGAATAAAGTAATTCTGACAAAAAAGACCAAAAAACAAGGCAGCAAAGCGAGTTCATTAACGCGGCCGTTTTTTCGGTAAAGGAACTGTTATTGCCAAACATAACTTTTGCCATTTTATAAGCAACATAAGTGTAGATTATAAAGATACCGCTTTCAGCAATAACCTTAATGTAAAAGTTTGTTTTGTCGGGAAAGTCTCCAAAGATATAATCGCTGAATTCTTTATAAAGAGTATAATAATATACTCCCCATTCCGATAGGAAAAGAAAATAAAACATAAGGATAGCCAACAATCTGCCTGGGTGTTTACGGAAATTTGAAAAAGGCGTTTTTGTTGCAGGTAAAGTCTTTTGTGTCATTTGTTCTCTCCTTCTTGTACAGCCCAGAAAGCGGTAGGTACGTTATCGCTGAAGCGGGGTATAAAACGCGCAATGCTGAACTCTCCCGAAATCAGGGCAAAAACGGCAGAGATAAGAATCGCGTAAAGTTTTAGGCGGAAGCCTTTGTTGATGGCAAACATATTCGGGAACAATCGGCAAAATATATAGGTATATACAAGAGTCTGAATTATAATATCCGCGCATTCGACATAAATATTGCTTTTAGGCCCCGATTGCCCGGGAATAACAATTGTAATAATGTTGCCCAAAATATAGTAAAAATACACTCCCCACCCGAGGACAAAGATAATCTGCATTATCAATACGGCGGTTGCGGAAAGAGGGTTTTGTTTAAAGTTGCTGGTGTATTCTTTGCCGTAGGCGATAATTTTATCTTTCATTTTTTCTTCTTTCTGTGACGTTTTGTAAAATATGTTCCTGTTTTGTTCTGTTTTGAGGCAAAAAAAACAATTTCTTAAACCTGTCCAAAAGATATAGTGCAATTTTATTTCTGTCAATCAAAAGTTGAAGAAAAAATGTTTTAGATAAAAATTTAATTGAAAAAATAATATGTACAATAATTGGTCGGCATTTATTTTCTTCGTTTGTTCCAATCGTCATATTTGTAGTTCACATAGATATCCATTGGATATTCGCTGGCGCGGATGAATTTTGCCACTTCATCCATACTGTCGGTTGTATCAATACAGCCGGCAGATCCGGGAACTTCGCCGCCGTGGAGATAAAAACCTTCGCGGTGTTTGGTGTCGGTGCGAAAATCGTCCGGTTCAAGCCTGATCCGATAATTCCCCCATGAGCGTGTTCCGCCCTGCCAGGGTGTTTCTCCGTTGGGGCCTCGCCAGCTGCGGCTTTCCTTTTCCGGTGAATAGGTCTGCAGTTCGTCCGGATTTAAGTGCCAAACGCCCTCGGGGATGGGACCGTGATTTTCAATTTCTGTTGCCGCACGGCTTTGATATCCGGGTTTCCCGGACATGGCGGGCCAGGATTTTAACGTTTTTTCATTATTAATTGCTGTCAGGGTTTGCCCGTCAAATTCCATTTCCGGAATGTCTTCGGAACCAAAAGCGGGCCAAAAAGAAACCGGTTTGCCGTTCCGATACAGGGTAAAGGTTGAGCCGTCGCTTTTCAGCTCTACGCGTGGTTTGGGCGTTCTCGGTTCCATGTCGTCATCATAGCCGGCGAGCTGCTGTTCGAGAAGTTCGCGCGTGGTCATTTCCTTTTTTGGCCGCGGAGTCATCTGTCTGCCTAATCCGTACATATTCAACAGAGCCGTGCGGATGTCGTCATCTTCTTCGTATCTACTCATTTCATATTCCTTTGCAAATTGAAAAAAAGCGCCGGAAAGTTCCGGCGCGGGTTAAATAAAAAACTTCCGGCGCGATGTTGATGAGCGATGTAGCGAAGAAAGGAGCCGCGCCGAAAGAAAAGCGCCCTTCAAATCCGCAGGGCGGAAAAAGGGCACAAAAAAAGGCGGGAAAAACCACCTTGTCATAAATACGGCCTACCAACCGCATTATGGAAATAATCTATAACATAAACAGACGAAAAAATCAATAAAAACTCGCAACGGTTGTGGATAACTGTCCGCGTCAAATAAAACGGCAGTTTGCCGGACGGGAGTTTCCGCGGGAGAATGGGGCGGATTTGTCAGTCGCGGGTGCGGACGAAACGAACGATGTCTGCGTCGGCCCAGGGGGTAAATTCAACTGCGGCAAGGTCGGGAAGAAGGGAGGAAAAACCTTCTTCAAGCAGCGGCAGCAGCCATGAAATCAGCAGAGCGATACCGGCTGAGCACAACAAAATCAGCGTTTTTTTGCCGAGTCCCACTTTTTCGACGAACATGCCGCGAAAAAAATACATAAAAGGCGGCACCGACAGTGCCAGGGTTACGGCAATTTCGAACATAACCATATAAACGCCGGAGCAGGGAACTTCCGGCAAAGAAAAGTCGCAATAGCAGCCTTTGGTAAACACCGTGATCAGGATATGTCCGAGTTCGGTGAAAAAGAACCACCAGCCGGCGGCAAAAACGAAATCAAGGGCGCGGCCGACCGGCTTTCCGGCGGCGTTTTCGCGCGGCGCCCGGTAAGAATAGGAAGGGGTAAAGCGTTTGTCCATCATGTTTTTCTTTCAAAACGGGATTCGGTGCCTGCCACTATAAAACAAAACGACGGGATATACAATACCTTGTACAGGCAACCCCGGAGCCGGCAAAAAACTGCCGTCGGCCTGTTTGTTTCCCTTGTATTTTTGCCAAATTGTTTTATTTTCATGTTAATGATACGTAGGAGGAGCAAATGGACAAACTGGATGCCGGCAGACTGAAGGCGGCGGTGTTCGACTGGGACGGCACTTTGGCGGAAACCCGTACTCCCCGGCTGTGGGCCGTTAACCGGATTATGGCAAAATACGGGCTGCCGGACTGGGAGAGCACCCGCGAAAAGCAGAACAAACTGTTGTCTTTCATGGATAATTTTCCGCTGGTGTTCGGCAGCCGGGCGGAAGAGGCTTACCGTGAATATGCCGAACTTTACAAAGCCAACGTGGCGAGGATGATCAAAACTTTTCCCGGCGTGCGCGAAACGCTTGCTTTTCTCCGGCAAAAAGGAGTGAAAATCGCAATCATGACCAACAAAGACCGCCGACTGCTGGAGTTTGAACTGCCGCTTTTGTTTGACGTTTCGCTTTTCGACCGTATTGTCTGCGGCCATGAGGCGGCGCATGACAAACCCTGCGGCGATCATGCCCGCTTCGCCCTGAAGGGATTGGTTGCGGAAAGCGATATTGCACCGCAAAGCGTGTGGGTCGTCGGCGACAGCGTGCTCGACAACATGTGCGCCGAAGCCGTCGGCGCACTGCCGGTACGGATTGTCGGCGGTTGTCCGGAAGTTGACAGGACCGGCAGTCCGGACGTGATTTATTTTAACGATTTTGAACAATTTTACCGGTCGCTGGCCGGTTGACTGCCCGGAGACTGTCCGCATGAAACAAAAAAACGATGGCGAAAAACCGCATTATTTGCGTCTGGCGCTGGCAGGCGTCGGCATTTTGCTGCTGCTGGCGCTCAATTATCTTTATTTTCGCGAAAAGACTTCTTCCAACAGCGAGTTGATCACCCGTTATACCCGAAAGGCCGATCCGATGGAAAAATACCGCAATCCCGCGGTGGCCGGGCTGTTTTACGCCGCCGCCCCGCAAACGCTTGACCGTGAAGTTTCCGGCTATTTGCAGGCGGCCGGCGGCGCTTACGAAAAAATGCCGAAGATGCTGATCGTGCCGCATGCCGGTTATCAATATTCGGCGCCGGCGGCGGCACGCGCCTATCGTCCGCTGAGGGATCAGTCCGGACGGATTAAGACCGTTATTCTGCTCGGGCCGTCGCACCGGGTGCCGGTGAACGGTCTGGCTTTATCTTCGGCCGACTGGTTTGTCACGCCGCTCGGAAAAGTGCCGGTTGACCGGGAAATGACGGCCGGGCTGGCAGCGCGTAAAGGTTTTAGGATAAATGATGCGGCGCATCGGGACGAGCATTCGCTGGAGGTGCAGCTGCCGTTTTTGCAAAAGGTGCTGACGGATTTTGAAATCGTGCCGATCGTTTACGGCGCGATGAATCCGCAGGAAACGGCCGAGGCGCTGCTGCCGTATTTGCAAAGGGACGATACGCTGTTGGTGGTTTCCGCGGATTTGTCGCATTATTACACTTACGAAGAGGCGCAGGCGGCAGACCGGGAAACGGCCGCCAAAATCAAAGAAGTTTCGCCCGAAATCGGCTATCATCAGTCCTGCGGCGCCGGCGGCATCAACAGCGCGCTGATTTTGGCGCAGATGATGCGTCTGCGTCCGGAAATTCTGTCGCTGATCAATTCCGGCGACACTGCCGGCAGCCGGGAAAGGGTGGTCGGTTACGGCGCCTGGGTCTTTGCCGGAACCGGCGGACTCGAACGCGAGACCGCCGCGCTTGCGGATTATGCTGCCGTTTATAAAAAGGACTTGTTGCGGATTGCCCGCACCGCGCTGGAAGAAGCGGTGCTGCACGGCCGGGTTTTCGAGCCTTCCCGCGACGATTATCCGGATCCGTTGTTTGACAAAGGGGCATCGTTCGTTACTCTGGAAAAAAACGGTGAGCTGCGGGGTTGCATCGGTTCGCTGCTGCCGCGTCGGGCGACGGCTCTGGACGTTGCCGAAAATGCTTACAACGCGGCCTTGCATGACGGCCGCTTTGCGCCGGTTGCGGCCGGCGAACTGGGGGAGATCGGCATTGCCGTTTCGCTTCTGACCGGTTTTGAGCCGGTTGCTTACGAAAACGAGGAAGATTTGCTGGCAAAAGTGAACGCGGGCGTCGACGGTCTGGTAATCCGCGACGGCAGCCGCCAGGGACTTTTTTTGCCTTCGGTCTGGAAGCAGCTGCCGGACAAGAGGGATTTTTTGAACAATTTAAAACTGAAGGCAGGGATGAGCCCCAGTTATTGGTCAAATGCAATTAAAGTTTACCGTTTCAGAACCGTGGAGATAAAAGAAAATGAAAATTAACGGATACGACATCAATTACGACGAAGCCGAACTGAAAGACAAAATGGAAAACCAGACGCTTGACGTCCGGCTGATTTCGCCGGATTTCGAGGGATATAAAAATTTGAGCGAGGGCAACAAAAAAGCTCTTGCGCATCTGGTTGCCGCCGCCCGTATGATCAATGACGTGGCGCTGGAACAGGACCATCCCATGAACCTGCCGCAGAAAAAGGCATTGGCAGAAGCGGCCGCCGCCGGCAGTTCGCATGCGGCGCTGGCGTTTGAACTGTTTAATTCCCTGAACGGCGTTGCCGGTTATAACGGAGTGGACAAGGAGCCTGTGGAAGTGTTTGCCGGCATTCGTCTGCTGCCCGGGCACAACTTTTATCCTGCCGATCTGAGCCCGGAAGAGTTTCGGCAAATTCTGATTGCCATGCTGAAGGCCGGCAAAAGCGAAGAAGTGCGGAAAATACTGAGCGCCCGCACAATGGTTCGGCGGGCCGGCGGCGAATTAAAAGCGATTGACTATACGGAGTATTTTGCCGCCGCTTTTTCGGCAATTGCCAACGAGCTGGAAGTGGCCGCCCATTATGCCGACGACGAAGCGTTTAAGGATTATCTCGGCTGGCAGGCGCAGGCGCTTTTGCAAAACAATCCAGACATGGACATGCTGGCCGACAGACATTGGGCGGTTTTGCAGGATACGCCGCTGGAGTTTACCTTAAGCCGCGAAAATTATGATGATGAGATTACGCCGGCCGTCTACGATAACGGAGAGTTGAAGGCCCTGCTGGCGGAAAACGGCATTGAAGCGGTTGGCAAAGACACTTTGGGCGCCCGCGTCGGCATTGTCAACAAGGCGGGAACGGATTTGATTCTGCAATTTAAAAAACACCTGCCCGAGCTGGCGGCCAAAATGCCGTTTGCCGACGCTTATCGCCAGAGCGTCCTCGACGGCGAAGAACTGAAGCAAACGATGGTGGACGTTGATTTGGCCGATCTTGAAGGCGACTATGCCCAGTGCCGCGGCGGTATCACCACCGCGCAGAACCTGCCCAACAACGACAAGCTTTCGGTCAAAACCGGCGGCGGCCGGCGCAACGTCTATCACCGTCAGGTGCGGATGAGCGTTGACAGGGAAAAAGAGCGCAAAATGCTGGAGCGTCTGCTGGATCCGGCACTGCACCGCTATTTTGACAACGAGGCCGACCATTTGTTCGTCATCGGACACGAAAACGGGCATTCGCTCGGTCCCGACAGTTCGTATCAGAACGCTCTCGGCGCTTATAAGCACATCATTGAAGAACATAAGGCGGACACCGTTTCGCTGGCTTTTATGCCGGAATATGTCAATGCCGGCGTAATTGGCGAAGAAACGCTGAAAAAGATTTACGTCAGTTACATCGCGGGCCGGATGTTTCTGGCCGCCCGGCCGCATATGATGCTGCCCCACCGCATGGGTGAGCTGATCCAGTTCAATTATCTGCGCGAGCACGGCATCATCAAAGAAACGGCGGACGGCAGAATAACGATTGATCTGGATAATGTCGGCGGCGTTTTAAACCGGCTGCTGGAAGAAACGGTCCGGGTGCAGTTGTCCAAATCAAAGGAAAACGCCGCCGCTTTTGTTGAAAAATATGCCGTCTGGTCGCCGCTGTCGGAGAAAATCGCGGCGGTGCGGCAGGAACTGGGGGTAAAACCCTATAAACGGATCGTCCGTTGTTTTTAAGTGCGGTAAAACTGTTAAAAATCGCTTGCACAAACGAGAGCTTTGCCTCATTATAAACGGCATCGGACAAGAAAAGGGACAAAGTCTATGTTTAAAAAGCTTATCGACGGCGAACTCAGTCTGAAAGACACGTTCTGGAAGTTCGGCGTGCTGGGAATGCTGGCCGTTCATCTGGTGGTGAAGATTCTGGGCACCATGCTTTTTCACAAGCTGCGCGGGCTGACCATTCTCGGTTATTACACCACCCGCAAGTACGGGCTGGAAACGTCGACGGTGATCCTCACCATTTTATATTTCAGTTCGCTCTGTTTCCTGCTGTTTTATGCCGGTTCGATGGTGATCGGCACCTGGCGGAGTTCCGCCGAATATAACCGCAGCCTGTGGTTTCGGCATCTGGCGCGGATTTTTATGATTTTGATCGTGTTTGTCGTCTTAAAACACGATTTGAACCTGTGAAGGAAAAACGAATGAAAAAGATTGTAATGACGATTTGTCTGTTGGCGCTTTGCGGATGCGTGGCCGGCGACTTTGCGCCCAACCGCAACCGCCTGCATGAAATGAACAGCGATAAGGAAATCTGCGAAAAGCAGCCCGAACGCTGCATCAGCGGCGTTTCCGTCAGATAGTTTTTGACAAGGAGAATAAATGGAACCGCAGTTTATTCATCTCCGGGTGCATTCGGCCTATTCGCTGCTTGAGGGAGCAATGAAGATTCCTGCTTTGATGAGCCGGGCTGCGGCGATGGGCTTTCCCGCCATGGCGGTGACCGATACCGCCAACATGTTCGGTGCCAAAGCTTTTTCCGATTATGCGCCGAAAAACGGCATCAAGCCGATTTTGGGCACCCAGATGTATATCCGCAACAGTGATGCCGATGACGTCTTGAAATCCAAGGGGCGGACGGTGGAGCCGGACAAGATCGTGCTGCTGGTCAAAAATGCCGAAGGTTACGCCAATGTTACCAAACTGATGAAAATTGCCTATCTCGGCGAAAAGAACTTTGCCGAAAAGCCGCAGATCCGTCTTTCCGATCTTAAAACCCACGGCGCCGGGCTGATTGCGCTGACGGCCGGAGTGGACGGCACCGTCGGACGCCTGCTGCTGGAGAACCGGGCGGCAGAGGCCGAAGACTTTCTGCTGAAATTAAAAGAAATATTCGGTGACCGGCTGTATATGGAAATTTCGCGTATCGGCCTCGAAAAGGAAGCCAAAACCGAAAACGATTTTATCGATCTGGCCTACAAGCATGACATTCCTCTGGTGGCGACCAACGAGGCCTTTTTCTTTGACGCCGACATGTACGAGGCGCACGACGCACTGGTCTGTATCGCCCGCGGCGAATACGTGGCCAACGACAACCGGGAAAAATACTCGCCCAACCAGCGCCTGAAAACCGCGGCCGAAATGGTGGCGCTGTTTGCCGACCTGCCGGAAGCGGTGGCCAACACCATTAACATTGCCAAGCGCTGCAACTACGTTTTGCAGTACGTTGATCCGCTGCTGCCGATTTTTGAATGTCCCGAAGGCAAGACGCAAAACGAATACCTGCGCGAAGAAGCCTACAAGGGGCTGGCGCACAAGATGGAAACCCAGGTCTATTTCGAGGGCATGACGGAGGAAGAGAAAAAAGAACTGGACGAACGTTATTATGCCCGTCTTGAATATGAACTGAGCGTTATTGAAAAAATGGGGTTCGCCGGTTACTTCCTGATCGTTTCGGATTTTATCCGCTGGTCAAAGACACACGGCGTTCCGGTCGGGCCGGGGCGCGGTTCCGGCGCCGGTTCGATGGTGGCCTGGTCGATCCAGGTGACCGAACTTGATCCTCTGAAGCTCGACCTGCTGTTTGAACGTTTCTTAAACCCGGAACGTATCAACATGCCGGACTTTGACGTCGACTTCTGTCAGGAAAACCGCTACAAAACGATTGAATATGTGCAAAACAAATACGGTTTTGACCATGTGGCGCAGATTATTACGTACGGAAAACTGCAATCCAAGGCGGTGATCCGCGACGTTGCCCGCGTTTTGCAGATGCCGTATTCGCAGGCCGACCGGATCAGCAAAATGATTCCGCCGCCGGTGCAGGGCGTGCAGCCGAGCCTGAAAGAGTCGCTGGAGCAGGTGCCCGAACTGGAGGAAATGCGCCAAAACGATCCGCAGATCAACAAACTGTTCGACATTGCGATGAAGCTCGAGGGGCTCTACCGCCACACCGGCGTGCATGCTGCCGGCGTTGTGATCGGCGACCGTCCGCTTGACCAGTTGGTGCCGCTCTACAAAGATCCGAAAGCCGACATGCCGGTCACCCAGTACGACATGAAGTACATCGAGTCGACCGGGCTGATCAAGTTCGACTTTCTGGGCTTAAAAACCCTGACCACGATCAAGCGGGCGGTGGATCTGGTAAAGGCCGACCACGGAATTGAGCTTAACATGAGCACGGTGCCGCTTGACGACAAGGAAACCTATGCGCTTTTGCAAAGGGGCGACACTGCCGGCGTGTTCCAGTTTGAATCGGCGGGGATGAAGGACGTGCACAAGCAGATAAAACCCGACCGCTTCGAAGATCTGATCGCTATCGTGTCGCTTTATCGTCCGGGGCCGATGGACAACATTCCGAGTTACATCAAACGCAAGCACGGCGAAGAGGAAATTACCTATCTGCATCCCAAGCTGGAGCCGATTTTAAAAAGCACCTACGGCATCATGATCTATCAGGAACAGGTTATGAAGATTGCCCAGGAACTGGCCGGCTATACCCTGGGCGGCGCGGACAAGCTGCGTAAGGCGATGGGTAAGAAAATCAAAGAAGAAATGGTCAAACACCGCAGCATCTTCGTCGACGGCGCGGTCGAACGGGGAATTGAACGCGATACCGCGATCAGCATTTTCGACCAGATGGAAAAGTTTGCTTCCTACGGTTTCAACAAGTCCCACGCCGCGGCCTATTCGCTGATTTCTTACCAGACGGCTTACCTCAAGGCGCATTATCCGGTCGAATTTATGAGCGCGACCATGAGCCTTGACATTACCAACACCGACAAGCTGCAGTTTTTCAAGGACGAATGCCGCAAGATGGGGATAGCGGTGCTGCCGCCGGACATTAATAAATCCGGTTACGACTTTACGGTGGAAGACGGCAAGATCCGTTACGCGCTGACGGCGGTCAAGGGCGTCGGCGAAGCCAACATGAAGGCGCTGGTTGCCGAACGCGAAGCGCGCGGTCCTTTTAAGGACATTTCCGACTTCGTGCACCGGATCGACATCAGACAAACCAACCGCAAACAGCTGGAACAGCTGATCAAGTCCGGTGCGTTCGACTGTCTGGACAAAAACCGCGGCCGTCTGTTTGCCAACATCGACAACATCATCCAGCACATCAGTTCTTCTTCCGAGTTGAAAACCAGCAGCCAGTCTTCGCTTTTCGGCAACGAAGAGATGCAGGCCAAAATCAAGCTCAAGGACGAACCCGACTGGGTCGAGCTGGAAAAGCTGAAGCTTGAGGCCGAAGCGGTCGGCTTTTATCTTTCTGCCCATCCGTTGGACAGTTACCGTGACGGCATGGAAAAGCTGGGAGTCAAAAACTGCAGCGAAGTGTTCCGCAACATCCAGCTGGGCGACATGATCCGGGCCAAATTGGCCGGCTGCGTCAACAGCTTTAAGAAAAAAATTTCCCAAAAGGGCAACCGTTTCGCCTTTTTGGAACTCTCCGACGCGTCAGGCGCTTTTGAAGGCATTTTGTTTTCGGAAACCCTGCAGCGCAGCGAAGAAATGATCAACTCCGGGCTGCCGCTTCTGGCCAGCGTAACGATTGAAAAACAAACCGAAGACAGCAATCCGCGGGTTATGATCAGCAATATCGAGACTTTGGACAAGGCAATTGCCGACGTGGCCAGCGCCATTGTTATCAGCATTAATAACAAGGCGGCGGTTCGTCCGGTAAAAGAAGTTTTGAGCCGGGATAAAAAAGGCCCGAACAAAATATATATTAAACCTGATAACGACGAATGGGACATCACGATCGAACTGCCGGGAGGATACGCCTTTACCAGCGGCAACATCATCTCGCAGCTGAAATCGATACCCGGCGTTTCGGCAGTAAAGGAAATGTAACATGATGAAGAAAATAGGCGGCGAGGTTCTCGCAAAACTGAAAAGCATCGGCAATGTCGAATTTTTGGACGACCGTTCCGTAAATCCGGTCAGCATTCCTTTCTGGGAGCTGAGTTTTCTGCCGATCGGCATCCTTTTGTACCGTTTCCGGCGTTTTTTGTTTTTGAGCTTCGCTTACGGACTGCTGATTACCGTTTTGGCTTTTGCCACGCAGTTGAGCTATGTCTGCGGCCTGTCCGAATGGAACGAAAACCCGTACTTCGGCTGTACGTCGTCGCCGGCCGTTTACGTCACGTTTTTCCTGCTCCGGCTGCTGATTGTCGCCGTTTTCCTTAAAACCTGGTACAAGACCGCGGTTTGCGGCGAAGCCCTGAACGTACGGGAAATGTTTATTATTTCCGCCCGGGATTGGAAGCTGTTCGGCGGCATCCTGATCATCGTAGGCTGTTTCTGTCTGCCGCTTGTTTCGACCTATATTCTGGCCGTCCGCGTTCCCAACCCCGACTGGCGGATCGAAAGCCTGTTTTTCGCCGTTGCGTCGTCGGGGTTTTGGCTGCCGTTCCTGGCCTTGCGGTTCCTTTCGGTTTTCGCGTTTGCGCTGGGCGGGCAGAAACGTCCGCCGCTGAAACTGTTTTGGCAGCGAACCACCGGCAATACGCTGAAAATCATTATGGCGCTGACGCTCATTATCGTGTTGAATACCATCATTTTCCTTAATTATAATCTGTTGGCCGCTTTTGTTATCGGCCGTGTCTTTACGGTCGGTGCCGTGGTCTGCGATCTGGTCTACAACATGTTGTTTTTGCTGATGAGCGCGTCTTTTGCCAGTATGGCCGTCGTCCAGCGGGAAGCGCTGTTCTCGTGGTATGCGGGAGAGCGGCAAAACGAAGGAGAAGCCAAAGACGAATAAACGTCCGCCGTTATGTAAGCGGCATTGGCCGTTTCAAACTTCAGCCCCCGGTTTGAAGGGCTTCACGAGTTTTACGGCCGGGCCGGGCGGTTTGCGTCTGACTGTTTGGTGCAGACGAGCGATTTCCAAAAAATCCCCGGTATACCCGGGGATTTTTTGCGGCGCCGGCAAATGCGGCGTCGGCGTTTGTTTTTTGGTTTAAAGCAGGTTTTTGACCATCGGCATCAGATCCAGCCGGTAGTCGTCGGCAATTTCTTCCGTCTTCGGATATCTGTTGCCGGCGTCCAGCGCATAGATGTTGGCCTGCTGCTGTTTGAATTCCCGTCCGAGGATGATGGCCTGCGCGTTGGCGGCCAGTTTCTGCCCGAACAGGACGGCTTCTTTGATATTGTTTTTGATCAGTCCGTTTCTTTTGGCAAACAGGCTGCTGTAAACGAAAATGCTCCAGATCATGGCCAGGATGAACAAGGTGGAAACGGCGTGAATGTGCAGGCTCATCATTAAGGCGGAAAGGGCGATCATGACGACGGCAAAGATTTTGGCCGTAATGCCGATCCAGCGCCGTTTGAAGCTGATGCGCAGGATCCAGATGTAAAAAGCAGCCGTCAGCGTCGCCGACAGCAGAAAGCCCATGGTGGCGGCGGTGTTGACGTTGAGCCAGGCGATTGCCGCTTCCGACAGAAACAACATGGCGGCACTAAACAGAATGTAACCCGAATTGAGTTTGAGCGAAAGCAGTTTGATCCGTTTGCCGGTGTCTTTTTCAATCAGCTTGCAGGCGCGTTTCATTTTAAGCGCGTTGGCGCGGTTGAAGGCGACCGCCGTTTCCTTTGGCCCGATCAGCTGGCGGAAGGCCTTTTTTTCAAGCGGGTTCAGGCGGCTCAGATTGTCGGTCTTTTTGATCAGCAGCAGGGATTCGTGGTCGGCTTTCAGGTCGATGATGTTGCGGCGGAACAAATCGAGCAGGAACGAACAGAAGGAAACCTTGTCGAAAGTTCCTTTTGCCAGCATCCTGAGCATGGCCGGGGTTTTTTGCAGGTCGGCCCTGACCGGGTTGGCGTCGGAATTGATGAAGCGCCAGGAAACGAGATAGGCGGAAACGATTGCCAGCAGGCCGAGGAAAGAGAATATAATGTCGCCGTAATCTTCAATGAACCATTCAAATTTTTTGTTAAAATCGGGTTCGATGAAACCGGCTTTCGGGATCGAAATCAGAATATGCATGCCTTCGCCGGCAAACAGCGGCGTGGTGGCGGTGAAGCCGAGCGCGTTGGTGCGGCGGTCTTTGGTGATGGTGGAATAGCGGTCGGTCAGGTTTTTCGGCGGATAACCGATGAACATGGACTGGCCGAGCGGGTTGACGTCAACCGGCAGACGCACCGTTGCCACCGCCTGAGAGACCACCAGATTCCAGAAACTGCCGGTGACGTCCCAGTAAAATTCGTTGCGGTCTTTATAGTACCACAGTTTGCGGTCGAGCATATAGTCAAATTCGTAGGTATAAATGCCCGGCTGCAGTTCAAACTGTTTTTGGGGCGTAATCAGGTAGCGGTCGCCGGCGTCTTTCAGCCGGTAGGGAACTTCGGTACCGTTGATGCGCACGCCGTTAAGATAAGGAATGGTTGCGTTTTTGACCCCGTCGCGGGAAACGGAATATTTCGGCAGCGCTTTTGACAGGCCGTATTTCAGTTTTTGTCCGTTGGCCACCAGATTGACGGTTTCTATAATGCGGACAATGCCGTTGGGCATGATGTCGATTTTGCTGGTAAGGTAAGGAATGTGTTCTTTGGCCGGCACCAGAATGCTCTGTCCGGTCGGCAGGGTGACGCTGACAACGTCGATGCCGGTTTCCTTCTTCCATTGCCGTTGTGCCTGCTGCTGTTCCTGCTTTATTTGCTGCGGGATCAGGGCAGGGGTGTTGATCAGGTCGCGGGGCTGCTGTTTTTCCAGCAGGTTCAGGCGTTCCATGGCGCTGTCGTAAATTTTTTCAAAGGTGGATTTTTCCTGTTTTTGGCTGGCGATGAACGCGGCGTCGTCCATAACGTTCATGGTCGAGGCGGACTGGATGAGCGACATCGGCATTTTTTCCACTTTCTGTGCCCGTTCGCGGATAAAATCGCGGAACGCCTCAAAGCTGGTGGGAATGTTCCGGTTTTGCACCGCCGGTTTGATCTGCATGCTTTTGTCGGCGTTATACTGCTGGAGGGCAATTTCGTCGCGCATTTGTTTGATGGCGGCGTTTGAGGGGTTGATCAGCACGGCGGAAAAAACAATGAAACAAATTGCAAAAAAAAGTTTTTTCATAAAAAAACACCTTTGTTAACAAATAAAATATATTTGCTAATATAATATGCAGTTATTAAAAAAAGATTAGAAAGGGAAAAATATGACTAGCTCGAAAATTGCTGCCGTTGTGCTCGGTGCCGGCAAAGGCACCCGGATGAAGTCGGATCTGCCGAAGGTGCTGATGCCGATCTGCGGTAAGCCGATGATACGCAATATCCTTGATACGCTCGACGGCATGGACGCCGACAAGATTGTGGTCGTGACCGCGCCCGACGGCGAACTGGTAAGAAAAGAGGTGGCGCCGCACCGGAGCGTCATCCAGCAGCAGCAGCTCGGCACCGGCGATGCCGTGATGGCCGCGGCGCCGGTGCTGGAAGGCTTTGACGGCGACGTGCTGACGATTTTCGGCGATCACCCGATCATCACCAAAGAAACCTTTTTGAAAGCGGTGGACAAACGCCGCGAGGGCTATGCGGTAGTAGTATTGGGCTTCCGTCCGGAAGATGCCGCCCGTTACGGACGGCTGGTCGTCAATAACGGCGAGCTGGAGAAAATTGTCGAGTTTAAAGACGCAAGCGACGAGGAAAAGGCGATCACGCTTTGCAATTCCGGCGTTATGTGCTTTGACGGCAGCCTGATGTTCGACATTTTGCGCGAGATCGGCAATGAAAACGCCGCGCACGAGTATTATCTTACCGATGCGGTGGCAATTGCCCGTGCCCGCGGACTTAAATGCGGCGTGGTCGAATGCCCGGCGGAAGAAGTCGCCGGCGCCAACACCCGTGAGGAACTGGCGCTGCTTGAGCAATATCTGATGAAAAGAGAAGGAAAGTAAAATTTATGCGGTTTGTCAAAGATCATTGGTTCGGCCTGCTGGTGTCAATTTTCGTTTTTTTCTTTTTGTGCGTGTTTGCCCTTGTGCTGGCGGCGCCGCATCAGGATGAACAAAAACGCGGCTTTGTTCCCTGCACCGAAACAATGGCGGAGGAACTCCGCGGCTGCAACGGCAGGAACATGTGCGTGCTGGGCAGCGTGGTCGACAACACGTTTTGCAATGTCGGCGTAATCGGAGAGGGGCTGAAGCTGTGGATGACGGGAAAGCAGCCGGCGCCGTGGTCAAATTATCTGTTTGATCCGGAAATAAAACGTCCCTCGGCAACCGACGACGTCGAACCGGAGGAAAGCCTTGAGGAATATTATCAAAATACGCCGGATATTGCCGCCGAGATGGACGAACTGCAAAAACTCAATCAACAATTGGAGAATGACAGCAATGAACGATAAAGCACTCCCGGCCTGGGATCTGAGCGATTTGTATGACGGCATTGAAGACGAAAAAATTGCCGCCGATTTGGAAAAGTACCGCGCTTTCTGCGTTGATTTTGCCGGCCGCTACAAAGGGCGTCTGGGCGAACTTGACGGCGCGGGGATTGCCGCGGCGCTGAAAGCCTATGAACAGAATTCCGAAATCGGCAGCCGTGTCGGCGGTTTTGCCTATCTCAACATGGTAACGCAGATGAAAAACCAGGCGGCGGTCGCTTTTTATCAGAATATCAGCGAAAAGCTGACCGATTACAGCAAGCCGCTGATTTTCCTCAGTCTGGAAATTAATCAGCTGCCGGCGGAAAAAATCGAAGACTGGCTGAAAAATCCCGAAGCCGCTTTTTATAAGCCCTGGCTGGAACGCGTCCGCCGTTTTAAACCGTACGAATTATCAGAAGCGGTGGAAGAGGTGCTGCTTGAAAAATCGATGACGTCTTCTTCGGCCTGGGTTCGACTGTACGAAGAAACTTCCTCAAAACTGCAATATTCGGTTGACGGCAAAACCTATAACGACGCGGAAGTTTCCAAACTGCTGCTGGACAAGAACGCGGAAACCCGCCGCAAAGCCGGCGCCGAGATCAACCGGGTGGCGGAAGAAAACGCCGACCTGTTTACCTTCATCTATAACATGGTGATCAAAGACAAGGCGATCGAAGACGAAAAACGCGGCTTTAAACTGCCGATGTCTTCCCGCAATATGTCGGAAAACGTTTCCGACCAAATGGTGGAAACGCTGGCCGAAACGGTGCGTGCCAACTATAAGAACATTGCTCACCGTTTTTACCGGCTGAAAGCCAAATGGCTGGGCGTTGACAAAATTTCCTACTGGGACCGCAACGCGCCGCTGCCGTTTGCCGACGATACGGAATATGACTGGGCGGAAACGGTGTCGGTGGTGTTGGACGCATACAAGTCTTTTTCTCCGGAACTTTACGAAATAGCCAAAGACTTCTTTGACAACGCCTGGATCGATGTGCCGCCCCGCGACGGCAAACGCAGCGGGGCCTTTTGCGCGCCGGTCAGCGCCGGAGCTCATCCTTACCTGCTGCTCAATTTTGCCGGCAAACGCAACGATGTGCTGACTTTGGCGCACGAGTTGGGACACGGCTGCCATCACCAGACCCGGGTTAAAAACGGAGAATTGAACGAATATTCACGGATGACGACCGAAGAAGTGGCTTCGGTGTTCGGCGAGATGATCACCTTCCAGTCGATGGTTGCCAAACTGCCGGACGGACCGGAAAAACTGGCGCTGATCGCCTCCAAGGTCAGTGACATGATCAACACCGCCATCCGTCAGATCGCTTTCCATTTCTTTGAAAGCCGCGCCCATGCGGAACGGAAAAACGGCGAACTGAGCAAGGAGCGCCTGTGCGAAATCTGGCAGGAGGAAATGGCCGCCAGCTTGGGCGAGGCGGTGGAAGTCGGCGAAGACAGCCGCTTCATCTGGTCGCAGGTCGGACATTTCTTTTTCCTGCCGTTTTACGTTTATGCCTATTCTTTTGCCGACTGTCTGGTCAATTCGCTTTATCAGGTCAGCCGCGAAGGGAAGGTGGAAAACTTCCCGGCCAAATATCTGGAAATGCTTTCCAAAACCGCGATCACCGATTACGGCGAACTGCTGGCGCCTTTCGGCCTCAACCCGAATGATCCGGAATTTTGGAACGAAGGCTTAAGCCTGATTTCCGGTTATATCGACGAACTGGAACGTTTGGATGCAAAGCTGCAATTCTGAAATATTTGTTTTGAAAAAATTGACAAAAAGCCGTAATCCTGATATTATTATTTATAATAACAACTTAAGAGGAAATATATCATGAACAAAGAAGAGTTTGCCAAACATTTGTCAAAAAATGACGGGCTTGACCGGGACGGAGAAATCCGTACGGCCGCTGATGAAGACGGAAACGTATTCGTTTTTTCCGAAAACAAGTACGGTTGTCCGGTAATCGACGTTCTGGTCGAAGGCCAAGGCAAGGAAACGGCATATTTCAAAACCGGAAAAGGCGAGATTACCGTTTATGAGGAAACCGGCCGCATGCTTGAGGAAACGGATCCCCGGGAAGCGGCAATTTCCGGCAGATGGTATCCTGAAACGGTGCCGGTTCAAAAGGAGGTGCCGGACGTTATGACCGTCCAGCTTATGAAAGGAAACGACAAGCTGGGATCTTATTACGTCGGCCATGACACGACCAAATCGGGCAGGGAAAGCCTTAGACAGTTGATTTGGAAAGAAGATATCGGAAGTTATCATAGCGACAGCATAAATGTGGAACTGCTGAGAAAAGCGATTGACGCTTATAACGATCCCGAAGGTTTTGCCCGCAATGTCGAACGCATCAAACAAGAGAGGGAAGCCGCCAGACAGAAAGAAGTGCAGGACATGGCGGTCATGCAAGAGTTTATGCATTCCGTCCGCGGCGGTATGGAATAAGCCTTTCCGGCATGACAAACAAAAATCTCCCGCCGAAAAAGCGGGAGATTTTTTGTGTACCGAAAATCCCGGGCCAGGTCGAGGGGATCTTTTTTTTATGGTTTGAACGTAACACTGCCGGTGTCAGCGGAAGACGCAGACTTTTCAGCCCGGCCGTAAGGCTTGCGGAGCTTGAGCCGGGCGTTTGAGTTTCGGAACGGTTAGTGCCGCTTGCGTAAACCGGCAGAAGCTTATCGTCGAAAGCCCTCGGCCGGGTCTTCTTTTTTGCCCGAAAACGATCCTTTATCTGAAGAACAGTTCCTTGGTGATCCGTTTTGATTCCTCAAGATAGTGCTGGGAAGCGTTGGGCGCGCCGAGATAGGAAAGCGAAAAGTTGGTGATCAGAAAACCGAACGGGTTTTTCAGCGCGTCTTCGTGCGTCCGTCCTTTGAATTTGACGAACCGCAGACGCATCACCGCCCGCCACAGGTTGACGTCGGGCGTGGGGTTTCTCGGCATATAGTCGATGGTGCGGAACTGGGTTTGCCACAGGCCGGTGCCGAGCGGGCGGATCCAGTCGATTTCCACGTCGCGCATCATGCTTTTGCGGCGGAATTGCAACATGTTGAACTTGGCGTCGTAACGGGTGAATTCGTCGAAAATGAACGGCGAGGAATACCAGTAGACGTAAGAACCCGGTCCCCAGCGGCGGATCAGTTCGTCATAGTCGTTGGTAATGAGATAACGCAGCATGATGTAGTTGGTAATGTGTTCTTCGTTGATCAGGTTGCCGACCGGATAGTTGATTTCCATCGGCTGGGCGCGTTCGATCTGGCTGAAGTAGTGGTCGATGTAAAACAGCTGCGGCGAGCTGGAGCGCTGAGGCAGCATCACGTAAAGCGCGCTGGCCAGCATCATGTTGAAGCAGATAGACATTGAGGCGATGATGACCAGAAAGCGCGAAGTCCACAGATAACGCCGTTCCGGCATGGCGTCCACGTGCACCTGTTCGGGAAACAGGCCGAGCTTGTCGGGGCTTTCTTTTTCTTTATATTTAAAAATGGTGTTAAAAATACTGAACATCGGCGTTTTGTTAACCTCAAAATAAACCTCTTTCCCTAATTTTATACATCAAAGTTGTCAAAAATCAAATAAATACTATTAAATGAGAAAAAAATACTACCAACTTCAAAAATATTAGTGTAAACATATAACTGTATCTTTTGTGCATAAAGGGTTTTTACTGATGAAAAAGCTATTGATATCTTTGTTGGTTCCGGTTGTGTTCGCGGCTTCCTGCGGGCAGAACGGCACCGTAAGTTCTCCCGATCCGGCCGGGTATAGTCCGGAAGCCGTCCTTTATAACGATTGGGACCGCGCCGTCCGTATTGACGTCGACATGCAAAACATGTACGTCAGCACGCCGACCAAAATCGAAAAGCCGATCGACCTCTACATGTCGATGGCCCTGGCGCTCAAATACAACTATACCCGCCGGCTGATTACTTACGAAGACAGCATCATCCGTGCCGGCCGTTCGCCGGTCAACCGCCTGCCGGAAATCGTCAGCCACGCCGGCTACATCAACGACACCAACTCCAGCATGAGTCCGGATCTGAAAGTGGCCTGGAACATGCTTGACATTTCCATGGTTTACTGCCTCAGCCAGGACAAGGAGTATAAGGCGAGCGTCGCTTTTGAGGAAAGCCGCAAGGTTATTCACAACATTTTGCAGGAAACCCGCACCCTTTACTGGAAAACGCTGACCGCCCAGCGGCTGCTGCCGGTGATCGACGACATGACCGAGTTCATGACTTTGGAAGTCGACGACATGAACGCCAAAGCCAAAGAGCTGGAACAAAAAGGCGAAACGCCGGAAGTGGCTCAGCTGGTCAAGAAAAGACAATATATGGAAGCGATCAAAAACCTTTCCGCGCTCAAACGCGATATGGAAACGGCGCAGACCCGTTTGGCCAGCCTGATGGGGCTGCATCCTTCGACGGAGTTCAAGCTGGTCGGTTCCGAATACGGCAATTTCGACCTGCCGAAAATCCGCAATTCCCTGGCCGATCTGGAATGGCTGGCGTTGAGCAACCGTCCCGAACTGCGCGAGCACGATCTGGCGGTCAATGCCGAACGGATGAAGCTGATTATCAAGGACTTCAAGGATCCGGGGCTGAAAAAATACAAAAACGATCCGGACTTTTATAACCGCCTGTGGTCCAAGCAGGCCCGCGAACTCGGCATGAGCGTGTTTGAAGATCCCGCCAGCCCGAACGCTTTGGATATGGAGCATCTGCGCCGCCAGCGGATGACCGCCCTGATTTTGAGCCAGGTTTACGTGGCCTGGGCGCAGTATATGTCGGCGGTGGAAGACTACCAGATCAATATGGAAATTGCCTCCACTTCCGAAAACATTGCCGAAGACTTTACGATTGCCGACGGCAGCAAGGCTGAAAAGAGCCAGCTGGAAGCTTCCCGCGCGATCGAAGACGAGGTTAAGGCGTTCAAGTCCTATGCCGACTTGCAGGAATCTCTCGGTAACCTTTATGCCACCATCGGGCTGGATGCCATTCCGTATTACATGCTGAACGAAAAACCCTCCAAAATTGCCGTTTACCTGCGCAATACGCTGGAGAAATGGGGCAAGGGTGATTTTATGCCTGACAACCGTCCGTATCTGTTAAACATTCCGGCCAAACGTCCGCCGGTTAACCTCAGTTCCGATACGCTTTTGCCTGATGTCAAAGGCGAAACCGGCAAGAAGATTACGGTGAAAGTTCCCGATTCGGCGCTTGCCCGGATGGATTTTGAAGGACAAGTTATCAGCCGCGCCGGCACCATTGACGACAAGCCGCTGCCGAAATGGCTGACTTACAATGAAGAAACCCGCACCTTCAACGGAACGGCCATGCCCGGACAGGAAGGCACTTATAACCTGAAAGTATACTTCAGCGACGAAAAAGGTAATGTGGCCTACATGACCTTTAAGATTACGATCAAGGAGGTTTACGTTCCCTCGCTGACGGTTAAGGGGCAGGTGCCGGGCAGTACCGCCACCGTGCTGAAACGCTGTGTCGGATCCAACTGCAAAGACGACTACATCATTGAAGATGCCGTCGGCAACGATATCCGCACTTCCGCTCAGTAGTTGACAGTAAGACTAAAAACCCGGAGATCATCTCCGGGTTTTTTATGATTCGAACGTAACACTAGCTGCGTCAGCAGGTAGGTGTAGACATTCCAGCCCAGCCGCCAGGCTTGCGTAGCTGTTGGGCTGGGCGAACGTAGTTCGGAACAGTTAATACCACTTGCGTTAGCTAGTGGAAGTTTATGGTTTGAACGTCTGCGTAAGCGGGTGGATGCAGGTATTCCGGCCCGGCCGTCAGGCTTGCGAAGCTTTTGGGCAGGGCGTTTGTGGTTCGAAACAGTTAATACCATCGGCATCGGCTGATGGAAGTTTATTATGTTGTTTCGTGTCTTTGGTGTTGGTCAAAGAATTAAGCTTAAAGTAGATTTAGTCTCCGGTTTACTGGAGGATATTCATATGCGGAAGATGGAGATGATGGGTAGAAAATGTTAAAAAAATATTATCCGAAATTAAGGCAATGATTGAATTTAGAGGCGAAAAACACCTGTCGCAAAAAAAGGATCCTTTTTCTGTTACGAAAAAAATGATATCAAAAAATATCTTAAAAGTCATCTAAATAGTTATTTCTACACAATTTTATAAATATTAGTTTAAGCTGATTATAACCCTTTATTTTATTGTAAAAAAAGGATCGATAAAAAGAAGCGTTTTTGGGAATAACGGAATAAATTGTTCAATAACTATTTTAGAGGACTGGATATTATGATAAAAACAACAATAGGTTTTGCGCTGTTAGCCACGACTTTTTTGAGTTCTGCGGCAAGTGCGTTTGATATCACAACGGATGACCTACTTGAAAAACTTTCTAACTCTCCCAATGTCAGCTGGGAAGAAGTTGGGGAAGACAAAAAAGATGAAACAGATGTTATTGCCGTCAATCTCCCCAACGACCAAACCAAATATTTCCGGTATACATACAGTAAGCCGGACGGTTATGAAGTGATAACCAAACCGGAACTTATGTTACCGACAATTACCGACCCTTCAGAGCAAAACACTTATCAGACCGGCGGGGTGGCCGTTAACAATCCGGCAGGCAATAAATATGGTGACATTACCGGAAAAGTTTTTGCCAACAATAAAGTCAGCGGGAAACTAACAGGCACATCTAGCTATAATAATTTATATATTTTAGGCGGTGCTGTTTACAATGCCGGAGAGATAGGAGACATCACGGCCGATTTTATAAACAATTCGCTGACAGGAACAGAAGAAGGAAGCAACTCTCTATATCTCCGTGGCGGGGCGATTTATAATAGCGATACCGGTACCATCGGCAATATCACCGGAAATTTTATCGGTAATTATGCTTCAAAGGGCGCTGTCTATTCCGTACGGGACGCTGCCTATGGTGGGGCGATTTATAATGATGGTACCATCGGCAATATTACCGGAAATTTTATCGGTAATTATACTTCTTCCACAACGAAAACTGCCTATACCGGAGCGATTAGTAATAGCGGCACTATCGGTGATATTACCGGTAATTTTATAGCCAATCATACTCTTGTGGATGCCGGAGCGATTCTGAATGGCGGCACCATCAACAGTATTACCGGGGACTTCATCGGCAATTACACCAAACATAGTAATGGCGTTGGTAGCTGGGGTGGGACGATTTATAATAGCGGCACCATTGACAGTATTATCGGGGACTTCATCGGTAATCATATCGACTCTTATGGTATGGGAAATTCTGCGGAAGGCGGAGCTATTTATAATTCCGGTACCATCAATAGTATTATCGGCGACTTTATCGGCAACTATATTCAAAATGACGATAGCAGCAGTAACTTTATGCTGGGAGGAGCGATCAGGGCAGAGGGAGGCAGTATGACAATCAGTGGAAACTTTTTGTATAACTATGCCGTAAAAAATGATACGCAATCCATACAACGTCATGCTTTAGGGGGCGCCGTATATATCGGAGAAGGAGACAATCATCTGATATTCAAAAGCCGTGATCAAACTCTGTTTTTCTCCGGTAATTATACAAAAGATATAAATCGCGGCAAAAATTACAATGCAATATTTATTAATACATATTCAGGAGGAGACTCTAATCACATAATTAATTTTGACACCACCGGCGGCGGGGCATGGATCATCAATGATAATATTGATGGAGCAGATACCATAATGTGGGATATGGAAGGAAAAATTGATTATAGTAGTCATTATACCCTCACATTCAAAGGCGACGGAGCATTGAACGAAGATGGCTTAACCAACCAGTATATCTCAATCAACAATGATATTATCAATGCCGGTGTGGTGATAGTTGATGCCACCACTCTTCGTTTTGGCGCTTATCAGCATGAAGATCAAACTGCCAATAACTGGGACGGACACGGTCGTTTTATCGCTGCGCTTAATGCAGACGGCACTGCCGATTTAGATGCTGCCGCTGTCACCTCGCTGTCTTTGAACAACGCCGCTTTTGATCTCTACAATCAATATCAAGATACAGTCGAACTGGCAGGCTACAAGGCCAACAACAGTTTCTTGCATTTAGACGTCGACGTAGAAAATCTGACCGCCGATGTTTTGAAAGTCAACGGCAATGTTGAGGGAACGACTAAACTGGTACTTTATCCGACATCAGGTAAAGATATCCGCGGCGAGAGCATTTTGTTTGCCCAATCGGAAAATGACACCACCGGTAACGCCGATTCCTTTGCCGTCTGGCGTGTCTACCGCAGTCCTTATATGTTTGACGTTAAATACACCCAGACTGCAGAGAACGCTAACAAATGGGAACTGACCATGGGCGATGAAGCAAATGAATATGCCGGTGTGGAACCGGGCGAGCGTCCCAATCCGGATGTACCCGATCCCGAGATCCCGGATGTTCCGACCCCGGAAATCCCGACTGTCAACAACCGCAAAGTTGCCCCGGAAGTGATTGCCTACGGCGCTTTGCCGATGGCTGCGATCGAGCAAACCAGAAGCATGGTTGACAATGTAGCCAATCAAATCACCAACAACCGCGTTTATACCCGTTCTTGCAGCTTTGTCGATGCCTATTGGAATGGGGAACCGCATCAACAGTTGTGGGTCAACCCGACTTATTACACTTCCAACTATGATGCCCCGTTTGATATCGATGCCGATATTTGGGGTATTGAAGCCGGCGGCGACCTGCAGCATGACTTAAACAACAAGATCGGTGTGTTTGTATCTTACCGCAAGGGTAATTACGATATGAACGGCAATGGCAAGCATTATTACGCAACCATCGGTTCCGAGGTCGATATCGACAGCTATCTGGCCGGTTTATACTATCGCTATGATAAAAACAACTGGTATGGTTTCGCGACCTTGTACGGCGGTATCCAGCAGGCCGATATCAAAACCGACGACGGAATCAAATCCGATACCGACGGGGTTGAGTTCGGCGGCAGTGTTGAGGCCGGTTATGACTACGCGTTGACCGATACGGTTTATCTGACTCCGAGTTTGGGCGCCTTCTATACGCAGGTCAACTATGATGATGCGACCGACAGCGCCGGCAAGCGGGCTAAATACAGCGATCTTAGACAGATTGAACTTGAAGCCGGTGTTAAGCTGACCAAAGTCCTGAAAACGGACGACGGTCTGGCCAATGTCTACCTCAAACCGAGCATTGTGCAAACCTTTGTTGACGGTGACGAAGTCAACATCACCGGCTTGGGCAAAGTCAATACGCTTGACGATGACACGCTTGGCCGGGTTGAACTCGGCGGCCGCTGGGGCTTCACCGATCAGCTTTCGGCTTACGGCTGGGCCAACTACACCTTCGGCAGCGACTATGATGCCGCAACCTTTGGCTTAGGGCTGAACTACGCTTGGTAGTCATACCCCAAACAAAAACTCCCGGAAATCTTCTGGGAGTTTTTCTGTTATAGCAGATGATGTTTATTCGGCCACCGGTTTTATGTGCCAGATTTTGTCGGCATATTCCATTACCGCGCGGTCGCTTGAAAAACGACCGATGCGGGCAACGTTGCGAATGGCCGCCTTGGCCCATTCTTCGCGGTTGAGATAATCGTGTTCCGCACGATGCAGCGCCTGATTGAATTCGGCCAGGTCTGCCAGTACCATATAATAGTCGCGCGACAAAAGTTCTTCGTAGATCATCTTAAACAGCAATACATATTCTTTTTCGCAGAACATGTTTGAGTTGAGCGAATTCATGATTCGTTTGATATAATCCGAGCGGTCGTAAACCTCGTGCGGCTTATAGGAGTTGTTGGCATGCATTTCGGCAATTTGCTCTTCGCGCAGGCCGAAGAGGTAGAAGTTGTCTTCGCCGACGGCTTCGCGGATTTCGATGTTGGCGCCGTCATAGGTGCCGACAGTTAAGGCGCCGTTTAAGGCAAATTTCATGTTGCCGGTGCCCGAAGCTTCAAAACCCGCGGTCGAATTCTGAATGCTGATGTCGGCGGCGGGGATCAGCAGTTCCGCCAGCGAAACCTTGTAATCGGGTACGAAGACGACCTTGATTCTGTCATTGACCCGCGGATCGTTGTTGACAACCTCGGCCACGTTGTTGATCAGTTTGATGATCAGTTTGGCAAAGTTGTACGACGGCGCGGCCTTGCCGGCGAAAATGTAAGTTTTCGGGCAGGGCGGAACGGCATTGTCCTTAATGATTGCCAGATAGTCGCCGATTACCTGAAGAATGGTCATCAGCTGACGTTTGTATTCGTGAATGCGTTTGGCCTGAACTATGAAAATGCTTTCGGTGTTGACGGCCACGCCGGTGGTCTTGAAGATTTTCTTGGCCAGCCGTTCTTTGTTTTCCTTTTTGATTTTCATAAAGTCGGCCACAAATTCGGGGTCGTCGACGAAGTTTTCAATCTGTTGCAGAAGGTCAAGATTGGTGATCCAGTCGTCGCCGATCTTGGACGAAATGAGCGTTGCCAGCGGCGTGTTGGCGTGGTACAGCCAGCGCCGCGGAGTGATGCCGTTGGTTACGTTGATGAATTTTTCCGGCCACAGTTCGTAGAATTCCGGCACCAGGCGGGTTTTCAGCAATTCCGAATGGATTTTGGCCACCCCGTTAACTTTGAAGGAACCGACGATCGAAAGGTTGGCCATGCGGATGATCTGGTTGTCGCCGTCGCCCGATACGATGGAAACTTTGCCCAGTTTATCCGGCCGGTCGCCGAATTTGGTTTTGGCAAATTCGATGAAGCGGCGGTTGATTTCGTAAATGATCTGCAAATGCCGCGGCAGCATCCGTCCCATCATCCGGGCCGGCCAGACTTCCAGTGCTTCCGGCAGCAGGGTATGGTTGGTGTAGGCAAAAATTTTGGTGGTGACTTCCCAGGCGGTGTTCCAGGACTGTCCGTAAACGTCGATCAGCTGATGCATCATTTCGGGGATGGCCAGCGCCGGGTGGGTATCGTTTAACTGAATGCAGATATATTCCGGCATCCGGTGAAAATCGTTGCTCTTTTCCATAAAGCGGCGGATGATGTCCTGGATGGCGCAGGAAACGAAGAAATATTGTTGCTTCAGGCGCAGTTCCTTGCCCGATTCGATACTGTCGGATGGGTACAGCACTTTGGAGATGGTTTCGTTTTCGATTTTGTCTTTCAGGGCGTCGATGTATCCGCCTTTGTTGAAGACGTTGATGTCAAGCTGTTCGTCGCCTTCGGCCGAGAACAGACGCAGGTAGTTGACCGATTTGCCGTTGTAGCCGACCACCGGAAAGTCAAACGGAATGCCGTAGATGTGGGCGGAGTTTTTCCAGATGAACATCGGTTCTCCGTTAGCGGCATACTGGGTTTCCACCTCGCCGTACATGGGGATGGAAATGCGCCGGTCGGGGCGGGCAAACTGCCAGGGCGAGTCTTCGCCTTCCCAGCTGTCGGCCATTTCTACCTGATAGCCGTTTTCAAATTTTTGTTTGAACAGGCCGTATTCATAGTTGATGCCGTAACCGAAACCGGGAATGCCGAGCGAGGCCATCGAATCCAGGTAACAGGCGGCCAGCCGTCCGAGCCCGCCGTTGCCGAGCGCCGGATCGTATTCGGTGTCAAAGATTTCTTCCAGAGATTCCCACGGCCAGCCGTCGATCTTGATGTTTTTTAAGATGTTGAACAGTCCGAGGTTATGCAGGTTGTTTTCGAGCGAACGGCCGATCAGGTATTCGATCGACAGATAATAAACCCGTTTGGAGTTGACTTTGTTATAGCGGGCGATCGTCTGGTACATCCGGTCCATGGCGAACTCGCGCACCGCGAGCGAAATTACTTTCAGCGCTTCTTCCTTGCTGATCTCGCAGGTGCGCTTGCCGATAAAATATTTGGTATAATGTTCGATTGAAAGTTTCAGTCTGGCTTTGTCGATTTCATTTAATATAACCGAATTTTCCTTAACCATTTTGTCTCCTGTTTCCTGATAATATTGGTTTGTCCGAAAGCATACGCGTCAATTGTTTGAAATATCGTTAACAAACCGGAAATTTTATCGTTTGTCCGCACGCTGTCGATTGTTTTTGCGGCGAAATATTTTAATTGCAATCGGTAAAAAATAGAATATAATCAGCAAAGCTAAAGTTAAAAGAGGGATTAATAATGAAAAGATATTTTGCATCAGTTTTGATGAGCAGCGTTTTGCTGTGCGCTCCGGCTCGGGCGGAAACGATTTTCGAAGCTCTGGGCGAGGCCTATAGCAGCAACCCGGATCTGCAGGCTCAGCGGGCCTACCTGCGTGCGGTTGACGAAAACGTGGCGATCGCCAAATCCGGTTTCCGTCCTACCATTGATCTGACCGGCGGCTATTCCGACATCCGCAACAACAACGACAGCGACAATACCGATGACGGCAGCCGGGCGTCTTCGATCGGGGCAAAAATCACCCAGCCGCTGTTTAACGGCCTGTCCACCTACAATTCGGTAAAAGCCGCAGACAGCAACGTGCGCGCCGAACAGTACAATCTGTCGAATTACGAACAGTCGGTTTTTTTGAGCGCTTCCGAAGCCTATCTGAACGTCGTCCGTGACGCGGCTATCGTTGATTTGCAGAAAAACAACGAAAAGCTTTTGAAAAAACAGCTGGACGAAACGATTGAACGTTTCAACGTCGGCGAGCTGACCCGTACCGACGTTGCGCAGGCACGGTCGAGTCTTTCTCAGGCAACCGCAAGCCGTATCAGCGCTGAGGGCAGCCTTCAGGTTTCCCGCGCGGTTTATAAGCAGGTTATCGGTAAACAGCCGGAAGACCTGAGCGAACCCGACAACATTCACGAGTTTCTGCCCGCGACTTTTGAGCAGGCGCTGGCTTATACGATGAGCAACAACTATGAGGTTCTGGCCGCCAAACGGGCGCTTGAAGCCAGCGAATACACGGTTAAGGCCAACTACGGCGCGCTGCTGCCGCAGGTTGCCGCTACCGGTGAAGTCGCACAGACGAAAAACGATCCCAAACACAGCGGTTTGAACGATACCACCGTCGACAGCGTCGAATTCGGCATCAATATGACGATCCCCCTGTACGACGCCGGTGAAAACCGTGCCAAAATCCGTCAGAGCAAATATACCAAATGGCAGGCTCACGAGCAGGTTCTGAGCGCCGAGCGCGCCGCCGTTTCCGACATCACCAGCTACTGGGAGTCGATGGTGGCCAACGATGCCATGATCAAGGCTCTGCAGGATCAGGTCAAAGCCAACGAAATTGCTCTTGACGGCGTAAGAAAAGAAGAGGCTCTCGGCAACCGTACGGTGCTGGACGTGCTGAACGCTTTTCAGCTGCTGCTCGATTCCAAGGTCGAAGTGGTTAAGGCGCGCCGCGAATATTATCTGTCGGCCATGCAGGTTATGCAGGCAATGGGCAAGCTGACGGCCGAAAACCTGAAGCTTAATGTTGAATTGTATCATCCGAAGAAATATTATAAGGAAACCCGGGGCAAATGGTTGTCCTTGTCAACGGATGATTAATACGGGAAAATAATATGGCAGAACAGGAAAACAAAGAACTCTCAATGGCCGAAATTCTGGCCTCCATCCGTAAAATCCTCGAGGAAAGCGGAGCGGACGAAGCTTTGCGCCGTAAGGAAGCGGAAGAAGAGGTGTTTGAACTGCAGCCTTCGATGATCGTCCGCGAAGAGCCGGCGCCGGCGGCAAAGCCGGAGATCCCTTCTGCCGTTCCCGGACGCCTGATATCGGAAGCCCGCAAAACAAGAGTTGCGGACGAAGAAACGGCGGAGTATTTTGCCGGTGCAAACCGGCACTTTGCCGCCGCGGAAGAGTTTTCCGCCGCCGGGGCGGACGGTTTTTCTTTGCCCGGAGTTATTGTCGGCCGGCCGGAAGAAAAAGCTGCCGCGGTTCGGGCCGAAGAAAATCCGGCCGAAGAAAAAAACACTCCGGCGGAAGAAACGGTTTTGCCGCCGGCAGTTTCCGCCGCGGAACCCGATGAGCGGGAAAAGGCCGCTCCCGCTGGTCGGGAGAAGACGTCGTCGGCGGATGTTTCCGAAGAAATCATCAGCAGTTTTACCCGGATGTTTGAACAAAACGATTTCCGCCGCCGTGCCGAACAGCCGGCTTTCGACGCCGATGCCCTTTTGCGCGGAATTGCCCGGCAGGCGGTTGCGGAAAAGCTTGATAACCGGATGCTGCAGGAAACGGTAAGGGAAACCGTGGTTCCGGTTTTGGAAGAATGGCTTTCCCACTATCTGCCGAAACTGGTTGCCGAAGAAGTTAAACGAGTGATGGTAAAGGCCGGCGGACGCTGACGGAGAATTTTCCGTCGGCGCCGGCCTCCCTGTTTGCTGCCCACGAAGCTGTGAAAACTTTGCGGGCTGTTTGCGTTTTTAGTGATGAAATCTGTTAAAATTGGAAAAATAATATGTTAGACAAGACTTACGATCCGAAAAACTTTGAAGAAAAAATTTATGCCGAGTGGGAAGCCGCCGGCGATTTCAAACCGAACATGAACAAAAACAAGGAAGCCTTTGCCGTCGTCATTCCGCCGCCGAACGTCACCGGCGTTCTGCACATGGGGCATGCGCTGGACGACACTTTGCAGGATATCCTTATCCGCTATAACCGCATGCTCGGCAAAAACGTTTTGTGGCAGCCCGGCATGGACCACGCCGGCATCGCCACTCAGATGGTGGTTGAGAGAAATCTTGCCGCGGAAGGAATTCCCCGCCACGATCTCGGCCGTGAAAAGTTTATCGAAACCGTCTGGCAGTGGAAGGAAAAGTCCGGCGGCACCATTTGCAAGCAATTGCGGCGTCTGGGCGCTTCCTGCGACTGGTCGCGGGCACGCTTCACCATGGACGAAGGCCTCTCGCGGGCGGTGCGCAAAATCTTTGTCCGCCTTTATAAGGACGGTTTGATTTACAAGGCCAAAAAACTGGTTAACTGGGATTCGAAATTCATGACCGCAGTTTCCGATTTGGAAGTTGTACAAAAGGAAACCGTCGGCAAAATGTACTATTACAAATATCCGATCAAAGGGGAAGAAGGCGAGTTTGTTCATATTGCCACCACCCGGCCGGAAACCATGTTCGGCGATACCGCGGTTGCCGTTTCCAAAGACAATGAAAAGTTAAAACATCTGATCGGCAAAGAATGCATTATTCCGATCATCAACCGGGCGATTCCGATTGTGGCCGACGACCATGCCGACCCGGAAAAGGGAACCGGTGCGGTTAAAATTACCCCGGCGCACGATTTCAACGACTTTGAAGTCGGCAAACGTCATAACCTGCCGCTGATCAATATCTTGAACCCGGATGCCACCTTAAACGAGAATACGCCGTTTGCCGGCATGGATACCCAAAGCGCGCGCAAGGCGACCATTGCCAAACTGGAAGAATTGGGCTTTATGGAAAAAATCGAAGATCACCCGATGGTCATCCCTTACGGCGACCGTTCCAACGTCGTGATCGAACCGATGCTGACCGACCAGTGGTTCGTTGACGCGCCGACGCTGGCCAAAGAGGCGATTCGCGCGGTTGAAGACGGGGAAATGCAGTTTGTGCCGAAGTCTTACGAGAAAACTTATTTCGAATGGATGCGCAACATTCAGCCGTGGTGCATTTCCCGCCAGCTGTGGTGGGGACACCAGATGCCGATTTGGTACGGTCCCGACGGCGAGATATTCTGTGAGGAAAACGAAGAGGAAGCGCAGGCGGCGGCCGACAGGCATTACGGATCCCGGGTTGAGCTGACGCGCGAAACCGACGTGCTCGACACCTGGTTTTCTTCCGGCCTGTGGGCTTTTTCGACTTTGGGCTGGCCGGACAAAAGCGAATATCTGGACACTTTCTATCCGACTTCGGTTCTCGTTACCGGTTTTGACATCATTTTCTTCTGGGTTGCCCGGATGATGATGATGAGTATGTACGTAATGAAAAAAGTGCCGTTCAAAAAGGCCTATATTCACGGTCTGGTTCGCGACGAACAGGGACGCAAAATGTCCAAGTCCAAAGGCAACACCGTCGATCCGATGGAAATCATCGAAAAGTACGGCGCCGACGCCTTGCGCTTCTTTATGGCGGCAATGGAAACCCAGGGGCGCGACATCAACGTTTCCGAGGCCAGAATTCAGGGCTACCGCAACTTTGCCACCAAACTGTGGAACTCTGCCCGTTTCGGCGAAATGAACGAATGCGCGCTGCCGGCGGATTTTGACGAAAACGGCGTTAAGCACCCGGTCAACCGCTGGATTGTTGCCAAAGTTAAGGAAGCAACCGTCGAGCTGACCGAAAATCTTGACAACTTCCGCTTTTCCGATGCCGCCAATACCGTTTACCAGTTTGTCTGGGGGGCGTTCTGCGACTGGTATATCGAAATGATTAAACCGATTTTGTACGGCAGCAACGAAGAGGAAAAAGCGGAAACCCGCGCGGCGTTTGCCTGGGTTTTAAATCGTATTCTGGTTATTTTGCATCCGTTTATGCCGTTTATTACCAGCGAACTGTGGAACAATACCGGCACCCGCAGCGAACGTCTGATCAATGTCTCCTGGCCGAAAAACGAGAGCTTTGACACTGCCGCCATCGGCGACATCGACTGGGTGATTGAACTGATCGGTTCAATCCGTTCGCTCCGGGCGGAAATGAATTTGCCGGCCGGTGCCAAGCTGACGGTTCTGCTGAAAGGCGCCAATGCGGATTCGCTTGCGCATCTGCTGCGCTTTAAACCGATTATCTGCTCTCTGGCGCGGCTGGAAGACATCTGCGGCTATGAGGACGAAATTACGCCCGACATGGTACAAAGCGTTTTCCGCGAAGCCTCGCTTTTGATCCCGCTTAAGGGCGTAGTTGATTTTGCCGCCGAGCGCGAACGCCTGCAAAAGGAACTGGCCGGACTGGAGCAAAATCTTGCCGGTTACGAGCGCAAGTTGTCAAATCCGAGTTTTGTCGAACGTGCGCCGGCCGCGGTGGTTGAGGAAGAAAAGCGCCGCCGGGCGGAGGCTTTGGAAAACAAGGCCAAAGTTGAGGAAGCGCTGGCACGGATCGTCGGGCTGTAATCAAAAAACAAAGCCTTGCCGCCTCATTGGCGCAGGGCTTTATTTTTGAATAAAGGTGCGGACAATGAAGTTTTTTTTGCGGAAAAAGGTTTATGCCGCCGCCGCTGCGGCGTTGACGCTGGTTTGGGTGCTGCTGTATGCAAACCGCTACCACATATACCGCTGTCTGCCGGCGCGCGACGGCGGAGAGCTTGTTCTTTCCGGCGGCGTACTGGTTGACCGCGTTGCGCACCAACCCTTCAGCGGTCGGGCAAGGTTGAAAAACGGAGAACAAACGCTGGTTTTGTCTTATGACGAAGGCCGGCCTGACGGGTTGGGGGTTGCCTGTCAAGACGGGCGGATAAAAGAGATTGTCAATTGGAAAAAAGGCCGCCGCGACGGCAAGTTTATGTCGTTTGAAGACGGCCATCCGCATGTATCCGGAACTTATCGGCAGAACGCCAAAAACGGAGAATGGATACAATATGACGAAAACGGGCGGATCGCTCTCAGTCGCAACTACCGGGATGATGTTCCCGAAGGCGTTGCCCGCCGCTATTACCCGAACGGCCGGGTATATATCCATATGAATTATCACGACGGCATTCCCGACGGATATTATGTGATGTATGCGGAAAGCGGCGAGCCGATTGTGGAGGCTTTTCTTAAAAACGGACATTTTGAAGCGGTCAAACGCTATAATCCGAATTATCAGCTGCCGGATCGCGACGAAAACGGCGGGATCGTTATTCGCGGACTGCAAAATGAAGAGGAAGGCAGGAACAGGCTGCTGCCGGTTGTTCAATAGCCGGAGAACGGAAAATGTTTAAACGCGGCTTGGGGCGTTATGTGTCCGGGCAGCAGTCAGCAGCGCGATTTCGCCGCTTTGTTCCGTTACCGACGGTGCATTTCTTCCTCGGGCGGCATCTTCCGGTTTAAAGCGGTTTGTGTCGTTATGTGTTCGGGCGGCGGTCAGCAGCGCGATTTCGCCATTTTGTTCCGTTACCGACGGTGCGCTTCTTCCTCGGGCGGCATCTTCCGGTTTAAACGCGGCTTGGGGCGTTATATGTCCGGGCGGCGGTCAGCAGCGCGATTTCGCCGCTTTGTTCCGTTACCGACGGTGCGCTTCTTCCTCGGGCGGCATCTTCCGGTTTAAAGCGGTTTGTGTCGTTATGTGTCCGGGCAGCGGTCAGCAGCGCGATTTTGCCGCTTTGTCCCGTTGCCGACGATGCGCTTCTGCTCTGGTCGGCATCTTCCGATTTAAACGCGGCTTTGTGTCGTTATGTGTCCGGGCGGCAGTCAGCAGCGCGATTTCGCCGCTTTGTTCCGTTACCGACGGTGCATTTCTGCCCTGATCGGCATCTTCCGATTTAAACGCGGCTTGGGGCGTTATATGTCAGAACGGCTGCTGCATTTTTGTCGCCTGAGGATGCCGTTAACGAGGCGTTCCTGTTGTTTACGGCCTTTTGCAGATCCTTGGCCGACGTTTTGGCCGCAATGTCGGCCAAATCTTCAAGCGAAATGACTTTGTCGGCAACGACCTTTTGCCAATACTGCCGCAGTTCGTCATCGTCGATCGGTTTTTCTGTTTTGGCAACGTATGGACGCACCCGGTTGATCTCGTCCATCCGCTGCATGTCTTCGGTAATTTCGGAGGTCCCGGTTAAAAAGGCAAAGCCGCACAAAGCCAGTTTGGTGAAATTGTTTTGCAAACGATGCAGTTTTTCTGTTTTGTTCCGGTTGCCGACATTTTGTGCGGCGGCGGAAAAAGTAGCCGCGGTCAGGAGCAGAACGGATGCCGTTTCTTTGGCAATTTCCGGCGGCACGAGAAGCGGAGAAACGACGGCCGTTGCCGCTGCCGCTGCGCCGACGCCGCTCAGAAAGCGCGATCCGCAGACGGCCAGCCTGCTTTTGACGGAAGATTGTTTTGCGTCTTTTTCCATTGTCTGCCTTCTCTTTGTTACAGTCCGTATTTGCTCCAGTCGACGGGGATTTTCTCCGTGTGGCGGAGAGCGGTTTCATAATGGTCGGCAATCTCCTGCCCGCGGACTTCGACCATGATCGCGTTGTCCGTGTTTGCCAGCGTCTGCCGTATTTCGGGACTGATATTGTCGAGGATCACGTTTTGTCCGGGATTACGGACGAGCAGGGCATGTTTTCCGCCGTCGTACAGAATAATCGGCCGCTCTTTTTTTCCTTCCGGTTGCGGCAGAAAGATCAAGAGCTTTCCGTCTTCGTCGGTTTTGATGATGTAAAGTCCGGCGATCAGTGTCTGAGTCATATCCGATAAACTTTCAAAAAGAAAAAACCGCCGGCCGGTTACCGTGTTTTTGATACGGTTTTTGGCCGGCGGAAAATGCCGTTAACGGGACTCTCCGCCCCCTCTTCCGTAACCGCGGGACGGGAGTTGTCCGTTGTTGCCGGCATTTCCCGCGATGTTGGAATTGTTCTGTTTTGCTTGTTCTTTTTCCGCTTTCAGACGGCGCTGGATAGGGCTGAAATCATGCTTCGGCATTCCGATTTTCATGACCAGAATCGGCGGCAGCCCGATATCGGCCAGATCATTTTTGACGTTGTCGATTTCTGTTGACGCTTCGGTAAGGTAGGGAGTAACCGCGTCACGTGCCGCATTGCCTTTGTAAAATTCGTCTTTAACCAGTTTTTCGTATTCTTCGTTGATTTTTCTGGTTGCGCGAGCCGCCTGGGTCTGCTGCATGAAAGAGAACAGATTTTGGGCTGCTTCCGGCGGCATGTCACGAACCTGCATCTTTTCGGAACCGCGGATCACTTCTTTGAATTTTTCTTTTTCCTCGGGCGTCAGGGATTTGCATTTGTCGGAAACCAGATAGTCCAGGGTTTTGTCAGTGTTGTCACTGTATGCGGCATACAGTTTAGCGACGGCTTTGGCCGCGCCGATGGCGTCCGCGGCACCGTTCCTGTTGCCCGAACCGCTGTTTTTGATAAATTCTTCATATTTGTTACGCAGACCAAAGTCTTCCCACCAGTCACGGAACGGAGAAAAGTTGTAAGCGCCGATTGCGCCGCGGATACAGCGGCAGTCGACGTTGTTTTTGTTGGCGGGGTCTTGCCAGTTGATTCCTTTTTGCTTCAGCTGGTGGGCAAACTGCAGAGCCAGGTCTCGCCGGTATTTGATTACCTTGGGGTTGTTTTTGCCGTTTTTGCCTTCCGCCGCGTCAATCATCTTGTCGAATTTGGTTTGCGACAGCTTTAATCCGACCGGAACGATCAGCGCCCGGCCGCAGGCGGCGCGGATGGAGCCTTCGTTGGCGTCGCTCATGGTGCCGAATTTGACCCGGCTGATGCCGGCGTCTTTGTAGGCGTCCATAATTCTGTCGGCATAAGTGTCACTCAACGGTTTTCCGTTCGGCGTAGAGAACGAAATTTCCAATCGTCCGTCTTTGTCCATTTTAACGTAAAGCTTGCATTCGCTGCGAACCTTGACGTCTTTGGTTTTCTTGTCGATGACGCCGTCTTGTTCCATGTTTTCGGGATTTTCCTTGTCAAACGTGGTGAAGACGGTGTAACCGCTTTTGTAAGTGATAAAGTAGCTGAGGTTGCGGCGTTTGTTTTTGTCCATCCACTTGGTGAGCGATTCGACGGCGTTGTCGTAAGCGTTTGCCGGCGCTTTGTTGCGATCCGTTTTCTGAATCGGCAGCGTGCCAAAAGGCAGACCTTCGCCGTTGCCTTCTGACGCCTCGTTTCCTCTCTGTGTTTCGCCGTTTTCCCGGTCTTCTTCGTACGGAGTGTCGTTGTCGTTTGCAGACTGGTTGACGGTAAGCGCATCTGCCGCGCCGGAAGATACGAACTCGTCGCCGCCGCGTTTGGTTTCGTTCTCGGCTTCCTTTTTGACCGCGGCAAACAGTTCTTCCGTCCTGGCGTCCGCGTTTTCAAGCTTCAACCCGTCCATGTCGACGAAGGAAGCAAGTCCGCGGCGGTCGAGCCAGGCGAGTATCTCCCTTAGCTGGTCGGGACTCATTCCGTTCGGATCAAAAGACAGTTTGCCGTCATGAATTTGGAAGGATATGTCGGCCGGTTTCATGATTTCGACGGCCAGAAACAGGTTGCCGTTCTGGTCTTCGCAGATTTTTGCGCGGGTTTTGTCGGTATCGCGTTCGTTTTCCTTTTCCCGGTTTTCGGTATGAACTTCTCCGTTGGCCGTTTCTTTCAGGGAAAAAAGGGTGGTGTAAAGTTCCGGATTTTTGTCAAACAACTCCAGATCGTTTAAGGCATTTTTATAAGCCATTTCCTCTTTGCGTTTACGCAGAAACGCCTCCCGCGCTTCTCGGTCGCCGCCGATTTCTTCCGGAACTTCGGTAACTTGGGAAATGCGGCTCCGCAGCACGTTTCTGACTTCTCCGGCAGCATGCGGACGCTTGTCGGCAAATGCCTGAAAGTCAAGCGGAATAAAAGGTTTGTCTTCAATGTTGTTGGTGGCTTTGGTAACCATAAAATCCTCCCTGCAAAAGGCTCTGATATAGGTTCATCATATCATGATTATACAAAAAAGCAAGCTGTTTTTGACAAAAAAAAGAGGCCGCGCCGCCGCCGAAAGTCAGTGATATTTGCGGACGATGCCGCTTAAAATTCCCTGCACTTTCACCCGCGAAGGATGCAGTTTGCGGATTTCGTATGCGGGGTTGCAGGGTTTCAGCCAGATTTCGTCTTTTTTCTTTTGCCAGACTTTGAGCGTTGCCTCGGCGTCATCGATGAGGGCGACGACGATTTGTCCGTTTTCGGCGTTTTCGGCTTTGCGGATGATGGCGGTGTCGCCGTCCAAGATGCCGGCTTCGATCATGGATTCTCCTTCAACCGTCAGGGCGTAGAATTTGCCCCGGCTGACCATGTTGAGGGGAACGGTGATGCTTTCGTTTTCGTCGGCAATGGCGGCGATCGGCGTGCCGGCGGCGATTTTGCCGTAAAGGGGAATTTGGATTGCCGCCCCCTGCAGAGCCTGCCTGATTTTCTTTTCTTCCTCGATGATTTCCCGCGGTTTGAAGCGGGGAATGCGCAGAACCTCGAGCGCGCGGGCCTTGTGCGGCAGCTTTTTGACGAAGTCGCGTTCGATCAGCTCTTCGATCAGGGCGTGGATGCCCGATTTCGATTTGATGCCCACCGCCTGTTTCATCTCTTCAAAAGAAGGGCAGCAGCCGTTTTCCTTGATCGAATTGTCGATAAACATCAGCAGCTTGTATTGTTTCGGGGTCAGCATCTTCTTCTTTCCTTCGCGTTTATGGTTTGATTATCTGTTCTACTTTAGTTCTTTGCCGCCGTCAAGCAATTATTAGGTTGAAAAGTTTTCGGCTTTTGTTTATAGTGACGAAAAAACAAATGAGAACTTAAAAAGAACAGGAATTTACCAATGGCAACAGAAACCAACATCCACAGAGAATCCCGCCTGGCAAAACTCAACGCCCTGACGGAAAAAGGCTACAATCCCTATCCGTATTGTTTCAAACCGAATGCTTTTGCCGCCGATTTGCAGGAAAAATACAAAGATCTGCCGGCCGGAGAAAATACCGAAGACCGGGTGACGGTTGCCGGCCGCGCGATGGCGGTGCGCAACAGCGGCATGTTCATCGATTTGAAAGACAAGAGCGGAAAGATCCAGGTTTTCTGCCACAAAAGCCATCTTGACGAGGCCGGTCTGGAACTTTTGAAATGCCTGGACGTCGGCGATCTGGTCGGTGTTTCCGGCTTTGTCCGCCGCACCCCCCGCGGAGAGCTTTCGATTGCTGCCGAAAAGTTTGACATTATCGGCAAATCCCTGCAGCCGCTGCCGGAAAAGTTCCACGGCCTGACCGACATTGAGGCCAGATACCGCCAGCGTTACGTCGACTTCATCATGAACGACGACAGCCGCGAAATTTTCAAAAAACGCTGCCGGATCACTTCGGCCATCCGCCGCTATTTTGAGGAACACGGTTTCCTTGAGGTGGAAACGCCGATGCTGCACCCGATCATGGGCGGCGCCAACGCCAAGCCGTTTGTTACCCACCACAATGCGCTCGATATGGACCTTTACCTGCGCATTGCGCCGGAGTTGTACCTCAAACGTCTGGTCGTCGGCGGGCTGGACCGCGTGTTTGAAATCGGCCGCAACTTCCGCAACGAAGGCGTCGACAAAAAGCATAATCCCGAGTTCACCGCGCTGGAAGCCTATCAGGCCTATGCCGACTATAACGACATGGCCGAGCTTATTCCCGATCTGATTCGCTATGTCTGCGAACAGGTGCTGGGCAAGCCGTCGTTTACTTTTAACGGACAGGAAATCGACGTTTCCCGGCCTTTCCCGCGCAAATCGATCGTCGATCTGGTCAAAGAATATGCCGGCATTGACCTGATGGCGGCTAAAACCGTGGAAGAAGCGCGCGAAATGGCGAAGTCGATCGGTATTGACGCTTCCGAGTGTTCCAACTGGGGCAAAGTCGTGCAGCTGGTGTTTGACGAGAAGGTCGAAGCCAATCTGATTCAGCCGGTGCTGGTCATGGACATGCCGCGCGACGTTTCGCCGCTGGCCAAAACCCACCGGAGCAATCCGCGTCTGGTCGAACATTTTGACGCCTATGCCTGCGGTATGGAACTCGGCTGCGCCTATTCCGAACTTTCCAACCCGCTTGAACAGCGCGCCCGCTTCGACGCCCAGTGCGCCGAACGCGAAGCCGGCGACGACGAGGCTCAGATGCTGGACGAGGACTTTGTCAACGCGTTGGAAAACGCGCTGCCGCCGACCGGCGGAATGGGAATGGGGATTGACCGCCTGGCCATTCTTCTCACCGGTGCGGAAACGATCCGTGACGTTATCGCTTTTCCGACTTTGCGCAACAAATAAAAAATGAAGACGAAGGACGGAAAGGAAAGGCGGACGAAAACGGCGCCGGCAGGCTGGCGCCGCCGGCTGTCGTTTGCCGTCGGCGGTCTGCTGTCGTTTTTTCTGATCGGGCTGTCGGTCCTTTCCGCGGCCGAAAACGGCAATGTTGCGGAGAAACTGCCGCCGGCTGTCGAAGCGGAGAAACTGCCGCCGGCTGTCGAAGCGGAGAAACTGCTGCCGGCTGTTGAAACGGAAGACGACGGTTATCTGCAAAAGGCTCTGGAACAGGACGAACTGGACGACGACAACCTTTTCCGGCTGGAAGACGCCGTGGTGAGGAGCGAACCCGACGCGCCCCAGCCGCCGGAAAACGACTGGGAAAAAAAGGTGGCTTATATCAACGAGATTGAGCTTCCGTCTCAGGTTATCTATGATTTTTACGAAGAAAAACTGCCGGAAGACGTCATTGACACCGAAGCGCCGAAAAACGTTCACCCGAAAATCAGCGGCATCAAAATCGAAGTCAGCCGCAAACCGCCTTATTTCGGCCGGGAACCGGTAATTGCGATCGTGATCGACGACATGGGCGTCAGCCACCGGCGAACAGCCAACATCAGTTCCTTGGACTATCCGCTGACGTCTTCTTTTCTTACCTATGCTTCAAACTTGCGGCCGCAGATTGCGGCGGCCGAACGGGCGGGGCATGAAATTATTGCCCACCTGCCGATGGAACCCAAGGCCAGTATGAACGTTTCGCCCGACGTTTTGACGGTTAAGATGAACGAAAAACAGGTGGCCGAAGGCTTGAACGGAATGCTTGACAAGTTCCCCGGCATTGCCGGCGTCAACAACCATATGGGCAGCCGCTTTACCGAAGATGCGGAGCGGATGGACGTGGTGATGAAAGAACTCGAAAAACGCGGGCTTTTTTTCCTCGATTCCAAAACCACTCCGCATTCTGCCGGCGAAAAGGCGGCAAAGGACAACCGTGTCCGCTATGTGTCGCGAAACGTTTTTCTCGACAACGAAGACAAGTTCGACTATGTTATGCGCCAGCTTCGTCAGACCGAAGCCATTGCCCGCAAAAACGGGTATGCGGTGGCTATCGGACATCCCAAAGAACAAACTTACAATGCGCTTAAAGTCTGGCTTCCGACTTTAAAAAGCCGCAACCTGCGCCTGGTGCATTTGAGCGAAATCGTCAAAGCGCTTAACTGACGTTTCGTATACCGCTTTGTAAAACTTAAGTGTATATAAGATGTTATGCCGGCCTCAGCCGGTTTGTGTGCGGCAAAAAAACGATCCTTTTTTTGCCGCATGTTCATATCATTGCGAAAAAAACGCCAACATGTTGACAGCTAAAATAAAAATCGCTAATTTGAAAACTAATTTTGCATGGTTTGTTATGACTAAAAAAAGGATCGTTAAATTGCGTCATGCAAACGCGGTACGATTCTTCAAGGAGCTGAAATGAAATTTGACATTATTATTCCGATGGGATGTTACTGTGCTTCGGCGCAGGCTTTGAAAAGCGTTAAAAAGAGAAGTCGTTCGCTGCCTTTTGACTGGGTCGGACCGCTTTCGTTTGATCAGGCCGTCCGTTTTCTGGAAACCGGATTTGAAGGCTTTTTTGAAAAAGAAGATTTGGTAAAATATGAAAAGGATACCAAGAAAAACGTAGGGTATGTCAATACTCGCAACAATCTGCTTTTTCTGCACGATTTTAAAGAGGTGGCGCATTTTGACGAAGAATACGTGCAGCTGCGCGAAAAGTACGAACGCCGGATCAAACGGATTTATCAGACGATTCGGGATTCGAAAGATATTTTGTATTTGCATGTTCATACGCCGGATATGATGGACCGTCTGCCGGCGGACGAAGAACTGCAAGCCGCCCTGGAACGGCTGCGGAAAATGTACCCAGAAAAGAATCACCGTCTGTTGTTTGTCAATCTGGCGGAAACGGAAGAGGGCAAGACCGGTTTTGAAAAAAGGGAAATCGGCGGCGGCATCGACTATTACGACTGTTATCGTGATCGGGATGCCGCGTTTGACGAGAATTTTCCCGGTTTCGTCTATTTCAAAAAGAACGTGGAAGCGGTTTTGAAAGCGTATAAGGTTCGCAAAAACGTCAAAGACGTCATGAAAAAGTTTGCGTTTAAACTGCTCGACGCCCTGAGCCGTCTTGTCCCCAGCCGGCGCATCCGTGAAAAAACGAGGATGTTGTACAAAGAATACAAATGATTTTTGAGCTGCCGGCCCTAAACGGGAACGGCAGTCGGTGGATACGGGTATGGAAAGATTCGATTTTATTGTTCCTTCGGGATATTTCTGCGTGACCGGCTATCATTTGCGTCATGCTCGCCTTCACGGAGAAACGCTGCCGTTCGACTGGTTGGACGGAGTGACGCCGGAGTTGTTTGCCGGTTTTCTGGAAAGTCGTTTTCGGGATTTTCTGGAGTTGCCGCAGCTGATTCCGGAAGGGAAAAAAGAAGAAGGAGACGGGCATTATCGTTTCCGCATGCCGAGTGGGGTCGTTTTTGTTCACGACTTTGCCCGTCCGGATCCGGCGGAAGAATTTGCGGGAGTAAAACAGAAATACGACCGCCGCATCAAAAGGCTGTTTGACAAAGCGGCAAAGGCCCGGAGCATATTGTTCGTGCATTGCGGCCGGAAAGAAGCCGACGCGGTCAGCCTGCAAAATATTTACAAGCGTTTGCAGGCGCTGTTTCCCGACAAAAGGGTGAAATTTTTGTACGTGCGTCTGATTGACGGCAAAAAAGGGTTTGATTATGTTTCCCGATCGCCGGAAATTGATGTGGTTGACATGGAATTTGGCACCAACAGCGATCCGAAGCAGTTTTGGATCGGCAATACCGGTGTTTTTAATTGTATGTTGTCCGCCTACCGTTTGACGTTTGCGGCGCGCATCCGGTTTTGGATCAATCGCCGGAAACGGAAATTCAGCAAAAATTATGACCGGATGTGAACGTGCCGTCGTTCGTCTGATGTAAAAGCTCTCTTTTTCGGGGCTTTGGGTTTTGACGGGGCGGTTTTCCGCCGGGAAGGCCGGCTGTTTGTCTTATTTTGTGTTCTGACTTGGTTTGCTGCCCGTTTGATGTCGTTTGTTCGGAATTTGCTTAAAAAAGTCGGAATGAAAAAACGGCAAAAAGAAAAAGCCTTGAAACAAATCAAGGCTTTTCAATTTGGTAGGGGTAGTCAGACTCGAACTGACACGGCCTGAGGCCACAAGATTTTGAGTCTAGCGCGTCTACCAGTTCCGCCATACCCCCGTAAAACAACCAACAAATAACCGATAATTTTGCAAACGTCAACATTTTTTTTACCAAGCTTTGTTATTTTAAATCATCTGGACAATATCAGCGGAGGGCAGGTTTTGCAAAAAGCGGAAGAAAAGGCGGTTGCCTGTTATCAAAGCGGGAATTTTGCGGCGGCGCTTCGTTCTTTTTTGAACGTTCTGGCCGAAGACCCGAAACGCGAGGACATTCTCGTTTATATCGCCAATTGCTACGACGGGCTGGGGCAAAAGGAGGAAGCGGTCGCATATTATCGCAAGGCGTTGAAAATAAACGGGAAGTCAGACATTGCCGCCGCCAATCTGGCGATTATTTTTTATGAACTGCAGGATTACGCGGAAGCCCAAAACGCCGCCGCACGGGCGCTGAAAATCAATCCGCGGAATGCGTCCGCGCTTTCGGTGATGGGCAATCTGCGTTATCGCAAAAAAGATTTTGACGGGGCGTTGAAATTTTATCAGCGGGCGATGGAAACAAAACGCGATTTCTATACCGCGGTGCTGAACGCCGCGTCCATTTATTTTGAACGCCGCGATTTCAACACCGCCTATTTTTATGCCAAACGCACCGTGCAGTCGTATCCGGATTCCCTTGAAGCGCAAAATCTGCTGGCCGGGGTCTGCATTGAACTCGGCCGCTCCGACGAAGCGATTTTGATTTTGTCGGAACTGTACGAAAAAAATCCCGAAGATTGCTGGCTTTGCAACCTGCTTTCGCAGGCCTTTCAGCAGAAAAAGGAATATGACCGCGCGCTGGAAATGGGCTGGCGGGCGGTGGTGCTGTCCAAAGGCGACAACGACCAGCAGATCAACTTCGGCTATCTGTTGTATGAAATTGCGGTTGAGAGCCCGGCAACCGACGTTCTTTCCCATGCCCGCCGCTGGCAGCGCGAATATCCCGACAACCCGATCGTCAGGCATATGACCGGCGCCATGCTGAACGCCGGTCACGTCAGCCAGATCAACAGCGTTTACGTGCGCGACATTTTTAACGCTTTTGCCGACGATTTCGAGAATGTGCTCGGCAGTCTGGACTATGCGGTGCCGAGCCTGATGGCGGAGGCGTTGGAAGCGCTGGCGCAAAACGTCAGGCTCAAGAAAATGAAGATTCTGGACGCCGGCTGCGGCACCGGCCTGTGCGGAGCCTATTTGAAAAAATATGCGAAATTCCGCGGCCTGGACGGCGTGGACCTGTCGGAAAAAATGCTGGAAGTCGCCCGCCGCAAAAAACTTTACACCCGCCTGTACAATCAGGACTTAAGTCAGTTTTTGTCCCGGCACGAAAACGGTTATGACCTGATCAACGCCGCCGACGTGTTCACCTATTTCGGCGAACTCGGCAGCGTCTTTGTTTTGATGTTTGACGCTTTGAAGCCAGGAGGGCGGATTTTGTTCAGCGTCAGTGAAAATTCTCATAACAAAGACGATTATTTTCTCCATCTGTCGGGACGTTTTCTGCACAGTAAAAGTTACGTCGAAGAAGGTTTGAAAAAGCGCGGTTTTATCATTGAAAAGTTAAACCGCGTCAAGCTTCGCAACGAAGGGGAAGCGGAAGTCTGGGGCTGGATCGTGATGGCCCGCAAACCCTGAAAAAACAGAATGAAAGCCGTTTGCCAAAAAAATCAAAAAAGGAAAAAGCAAAAATAAAAACCTCTCTTTGACGAGAGGTTTTTTAGCTCGAAAGTGTCCTGAATCAAACTTACTTTTTAGCGGTTTTTTTCGGGGCTGCTTTTTTCGCGGAAGCAGATTTGCAGGAAGTCGATTTTGCGGAAGAAGACTTCGAGCAGCAGCATTTGCCGCCGTTCAGCTGTTCAACCGCCATCATCCAGAATTTTTCGTCCTGACCCTGCGGGCATCCGGCGTTCTGCCAGATGTAGTAGGCTGCTTCTCTGATAGCGTTTTCATTATAATTTACCATCACTTACTCCAAATAAAAAAGTTCGGTTAACATCATCTAATATACATACAAAATTTTATCCGTCAATATGTAATCTCATACAAAATCAATAATTAACCGGCGATAAAATTTTTTAACCAAATAAAAATGTCTTTGTGGTGTAATTTGCTTGCAATTCTATAGATAAGAAACTATAGATAGATTTAAAGAGCCACGCTTTTTTTTAGTTCAAATTTAGAGGTTATTATATGGAAAATTTATTATCCGACGCAGAGATGGAAGCCGTCATCGACGGCGATCACGGCAATGTTTTTGCCGTGCTTGGCATACACCGCGACAAAGGCAGCAAAAACGTGTTTATCCGCGCTTTTCAGCCGCATGCGAAATCAATTGAGGTGATCGGCCGCGACGGCGTTTCGCGCGGTATGATGAACCGCCTTGACGAACGCGGTTTTTTCCAGATCAACCTCGGCGCCGGCGACAATTTTTCCTACCGGTTCAAAATCGAAAACGACCGCGGCGAGTTTTACGAGGCGGAAGACACTTATCGGTTCCGGCCGACGCTCGGCGACATCGACGTCTATCTCTTAGGCGAGGGCAGCCATCTGGAAATGTACAGGAAATTGGGCGCTCACGTTTGCGAACAGGACGGCGTCAAAGGCGTCAGCTTCGCCGTCTGGGCGCCGAACGCCAAACGCGTTTCGGTGGTCGGCAATTTCAACAACTGGGACGGCCGCACCTGCGTCATGCGCAAATATCCGACCTGCGGCGTGTGGGACATTTTCGTCCCCGGTCTGGGCGAGGGCGAAGTTTACAAATACGAAATCAAAACGCAGCAGGACTATATTCTCACCAAATCCGACCCGGTCGGCTTTTATGCCGAAAAACGTCCGCATAACGCGTCGATCGTCTATGACCTGAACCATTACCGCTGGAACGACGAGGAATGGATGTCTCATCCCGACCGCCACAACCGCCTTACGGGGCCGATGTCGATTTACGAAGTGCATGCCGGTTCCTGGCGGCGCAAAGGCGAAAACGGCGGCGAGTATCTGACTTATCGCGAAATGGCGGATACGCTGGTACCCTATGTGACCAACATGGGCTTTACCCATGTCGAGTTTCTGCCGCTGGCCGAACATCCGCTTGACGCTTCCTGGGGGTATCAGGTGGTCGGCATGTTTGCGCCTACCAGTCGCTTCGGCACGCCGGACGACCTGCGTTATCTGATCGACAAGTTCCATCAGTCGGGGATCGCGGTGATCATGGACTGGGTTCCCGCCCATTTTCCGAAGGACGGGCACGGCCTGTGCGAATTTGACGGCACCCATTTGTACGAACACGCCGATCCGCGCAAGGGCGAGCACAAAGACTGGGGAACCAAGATTTACAACTACGGCCGCACCGAAGTTTTCAACTATCTGTGCACCAACGCGCTTTACTGGCTGAAGGAATATCACATCGACGGGCTGCGGGTGGATGCGGTGGCTTCGATGCTTTATCTCGACTATTCCCGCAATCCCGGCGAATGGATTCCGAACATTTACGGCGGCAATGAAAATCTGGAGGCGATTGCCTTCCTGCGGCGGATGAACGAACTGGTTTACGGGCTCAATCAGGGAGCCTGCACCTGCGCCGAAGAGTCCACTGCCTGGCCGATGGTTTCCCGCCCGACTTCGATGGGCGGTCTCGGCTTCGGCTACAAATGGAACATGGGCTGGATGAACGATACCCTGAAATATATCAGCAAGGATCCGATTTACCGTCAGTATCATCACGGCATGCTGACGTTCGGCCTGCTGTATGCCTTTAACGAGAATTTTATTCTGCCGATTTCCCACGATGAAGTGGTCCACGGCAAGGGGTCGATGCTGTGCAAAATGCCGGGCGACGAATGGCAGAAGTTTGCCAACCTGCGCGCCTATTACGGCTTTATGTATACCCATCCGGGCAAAAAGCTGCTGTTCATGGGCTGCGATTTCGGTCAGGACTGGGAATGGAACTATGACGAAAGCCTGCGCTGGCACCTGCTCGATTATCCGATGTATAAGGGAATGCAGAACTGCGTCCGCGACCTCAACCTGATGTACAAGGGCAATCCGCCGCTTTATGAAATCGATTTCGACTACCGCGGTTTCGAGTGGCTGGATCATGCCAACGCGGCCGACAGTGTCATTTCTTATATTCGTAAAGGCGAAACGCCGGGCGACTATCTGATCGTTGTCTGCAACTTTACTCCCGTCGTGCGCGAAGATTACCGGGTCGGCGTGCCGGAAAACTGCGGTTATCAGGAGATATTCAACAGCGACGACAAAAACTACTGGGGCAGCGGCGTCAAAAACGACGGCGTCCGTTATGCCGAGCGGCAGGAATGGAACGGCAAGCCCTATTCGATAAAGCTCACGCTGTCGGCATTGTCGACCGTTGTCATCAAACCGGTCAGATAGTATATAAAAGAGCCGGGAGGAGAAACGATGAGCAGTTTTAAGATACAACCGGGAACGCCTTATCCGCTGGGCTCTCACTATGACGGCAGGGGCGTCAATTTCGCGCTTTTTTCCGCCCATGCGACCAAAGTGGAACTGTGCCTGTTCAACCAAAACGGCACCGAAGAGGTTTCGCGGATCGCCGTTACCGTCAACGACAACAACGTCTGGCATGTTTATGTCGGCGGACTCAAGCCCGGGCAGATATACGGCTATCGCGTTTACGGCCCCTACAAGCCGGAGGAGGGGCATCGTTTCAATCCCAACAAGCTGCTGTTTGATCCCTACGGCAAAAAGCTGAGCGGCAAACTGATCTGGCACAAGGCGATTTTCGGTTATAATCCCGACAGTCCGGACAAAGACCTTTCCTTCAACGAGTTGGACAGCGCGCCCTATGTGCCCAAATCGGTGGTGGTCGAGGACCGTTTCGACTGGGAAGACGATATCCGTCCGGCATACGGTTTTAACGAAAGCGTTTTATACGAAACGCATGTTCGCGGTTATACCAAACTGCACCCGCAGGTTCCCGACCGGCACCGCGGCACCTTTCTCGGCCTTTGCGCGCCGGCGGTGGTGTCTTATCTGAAAAATTTGGGGATCACCGCGGTGGAGCTGCTGCCGGTGCACGCCTTTTTCGGCAACCGGCACAAAAAGGGCTTTCCCCGCGACAATTACTGGGGCTACGAGAGCTGCAGCTTTTTTGCGCCGGAACAGTCTTATCTGGCCTGCGACGATTTGGACGAGTTCAAAAAAATGGTGAAGCTCTATCATCAAAACGGGCTGGAAGTGATTTTGGACGTGGTCTACAACCATACCGCGGAAGGCAACCAGATGGGGCCGACGCTTTGTTACCGGGGGATTGACAACGCCTCCTATTACATGCTCAATTCGGAAAACAAGCGCTATTATTACGACAGCACCGGCTGCGGCGCTTCGTTCAATGCCGAAAACCCTTATGTGCTTCAGCTGATTACGGATTCCCTGCGTTACTGGACGGAAGAAATGCATGTCGACGGCTTCCGCTTTGATCTGGCGACCACGCTCTGCCGGAGAAAAGGCGGTTTTACCGCCGAAAGCGGATTTTTGTACGCCGTCCGTCAGGATCCGGTTTTGAAAAACGTCAAATTGATTGCCGAACCGTGGGACGTGGGCGACGGCGGTTATCAGCTGGGCGCGTTTCCGCCGGGCTGGAGTGAATGGAACGACCGCTTCCGCGACGTGGTCCGCCGTTTTTGGAAAGGCGACCAGTATCAGACGGCGGAACTTGCCAGCCGCATTTCCGGTTCTAGCGATATTTTTAACTACCACAACCGCGATATTTGGAGCAGTCTTAATTTTGTAACCGCACACGACGGCTTCTGCCTGAACGACCTGGTCAGCTACAATGTCAAGCACAACGCGGCCAACGGCGAGGACAACCGCGACGGCACCAATGCCAACTGGAGCTGGAACTCCGGCGAAGAAGGCGAAACCGACAATCCGTCGGTTGTTGCCAACCGCCGCTGCCGCGCCAGGGCGATCATGGCGACCCTGCTTTTGTCGGTAGGCACGCCGATGCTGTTTGCCGGCGACGAGTTTCTGCATACCCAGATGGGCAACAACAATCCCTATTGCCAGGACAATGTGCTGACATGGCTGTGTTGGGAGGCCGTTGACGGCGACGATGCCGAGTTTACCGAATTTGTCCGCCGGCTGATCGCTCTCCGCCGCAAATTGAAAATTTATGAGAAAAAACGTTTCTTTACCGGCAAGTACGGACCGGACGGGATCAAAGACATGGTTTGGTACAACGAGAACGGAAAAGAATTTGCCGACGCCGACTGGTACGACGGCAACCGCAAGGCTTTGTCGTACTGCGTTTACCGCAACGGCCGCTTTGTCCTAGGCATTTACAATGCCGGCGCGGCGGAAACGGAATGGAAGCTGCCGCTGCTGGGCAGAGGGATGAAATGGAATTTGCTGCTGGACACTTCGGAGAAGTTCGTCAGCCGGAAAAAAATCGCTTCCGGAGGCACAATTACGGTGCCGGCGTGGAGCGTTTTGTTGTTTGAAATTAAAAAATAGGGGGAAAACATCATGGATGAAAAGTTGCGCGAACTGGCCGACCGCCTGGGCATTGCCACCGCTTACACCGATTGCGGGTTGAAAGCCGCCTGCCACGAGGTGAGCGACGAAACGGTGCGTTTTTTTGCCGGCGTTCTGGGATATAAGGCCGGCAGCGGCGAAGAAATCGCCCGCTCTCTCCGCGCTTTGGACAACCGCCGCTGGCAGACGGCGTTGGAACCCGTTTACGTTATTCCCCGAAGCCGCAAGGTTTTTGACGTCGTGGTCCCCGAAAACGAAATCGAAGGCGATTTCGGCCTTTCCGTCGTCAGCCGGCAGACAGGCGAAAAGTCGGAGGTTTCCTTTGTCGTCGTTACCCTGCCGGAAAGGCGGACGGTCGGCAAAAAAACGTACGGCCGGCTGGAAATTGAGATTACCTCCGACCTGGCGGTCGGTTATTACGACGCCGAACTGAGCGTCGGCGAAAACTCGTACCGGACGCTGCTGGCGATAGCGCCGGAAAAATGCTGGCAGCCGGAAGGCTGGGACAAAATGCGCCTGTGGGGCTACTGCGTGCAGCTTTATTCTCTCCGCAGCCGCCGCAACTGGGGGATCGGCGACTTTACCGACCTGTGCAATTTTGTCGGCATGTGCCGGAAAAGCGGCGCCGACATTATCGGCCTCAATCCGGTCAACGTGCTCGGCCACTGTTTTCCCGAGGAGGCCAGTCCTTATTCTTCGGTCAGCCGTCTGTTTTTGAATCCGATTTATATCGATGTTGAAAGCGTGCCCGAATTCCGGCCGGAAGACCGCTATCAGGCGGAGGCGGAAATTGCCGACCTGAATGCTGCGGACACGATTGACTACGGCCGCGTCTATCCGCTTAAGATGAAGGTTTTGCAGACGCTTTACCGGCGGATGAAGGAAGACCCGGAACGGATGAAGGCGTTTGACAAATTCTGCCGCCGTAAGGGAGAGGATCTGGACAATCTGGCGACTTTTCAGGCTTTGTACGAGGACAAGTGGCAGGACCACTGGGGAGGCTGGCGCGCCTGGGAAAAGGAATATCGCAAACCCGGCACCGCCGCGGTTAAAAAATATCAAAAACAGCAGGCCGACCGGCTGGGCTTTTTCAAGTTCCTGCAGTTTGAGGCCGACCGTCAGCTGCAAAAGGTTACGGACTGCGTCCGCGAAGCGGGGCTGAAAATCGGCATTTACCGCGACCTGCCGGTCGGCGTCGGCCGCGACAGCGCGGAAGTGTGGGGCGACGAAGGCCTCTATCTGCGCGAAAGCGGCGCCGGCGCGCCGCCGGACGCGTTTTTTCCGACCGGGCAAAAGTGGAATTTGGGCGCGTTTAATCCGTTTGAACTGAAAGCTCGCGCCTATCAGCCGTTTATCAAAATTATCCGCGCCGCCGCGGAAGGGGCGGGAGCGCTGCGCCTGGATCACGTGATGAGTCTGATGCGTCTGTTCGTCATGCCCGAGGCCGACGGCAAACCGGGAACGTATATCATGTATAATTTTGAAGATATGCTGGGCATCGTCGCCATCGAGAGCCACTTAAACCGCTGCATGATCGTCGGCGAAAGCATCGGCAACGTGCCGGAAGGTTTTCTCGATAAGATTGCCGCCAAAAACATCATGTCGATGAGCGTCCTCTGGAGCGAGCGCTGGGACGCCGGCTGGGGAGATTTCAAATCGCCCTACCAGTATCCGGAAAACGTGGTGACTTCCGTCGGCACCCACGACATGCCGCCGCTCAAGATGTGGTGGTTCGGCTACGACATCGCGCTTTCGCGCAAACTCGGCATCATTGAAAGCGACCGGGAAATGTACGACAATTATCATAAGCGCGAGGCCGACCGCTGGAAGCTGCTGAAAGTGATGGACGAAAACCAGGTCTGGCCGGAAGACAACCGCCGCCACGGCGACTATCTGTACGGCGAAGGTTATCCGGAAGGGCTGGAAGAAGCCGTCCACCGTTTCATGGCCAAAAGCAATGCCAAAATCTTTCTGGTGCAGCCGGAAGATATTTTCCAGGTGGAAAAACTGCAAAACCTGCCCGGCACCGATCGTGACAAATATCCGAACTGGCGGCTGAAACTGCCGGTCAACCTGGAGGATATGGAAAACACGCTGGCCTATTATCGCAACGTTGCGGCCATCAAAAAAGAAAGATAATGGTTGCCGAAAATAAAAAAATCCGGCTGGTGGCATCCGATCTTGACGGCACGCTGCTCGATTCTGAGAAGCGTCTGCCTGAAGGTTTTCTGCCGCTTTTGGAACAATTGCTGGCACGCGGGGTTTGTTTTGTCGCCGCCAGCGGCCGCCAGTATTTTAACATGCTGGAATATTTTAAAACGCTCGGCGAACGGATATACTTCATTGCCGAAAACGGAGGAGTGGTTTATTATCGGGGACGGATCGTTATGGCCCGCGACATGGAAACCGAACTTTGGCAGGCGGTTGTGGCGGACGTTGCGGCCAAAAGGGCAGGGCGTGTCATTTTAAGCGGCGGCAAAAGCGCTTATGCGGCGGCGGAAGATATGAAAGACGAAAATTTTGCCCGGAACGTCAATCGTTTTTTTGCCCGCGCGACGGTAGTGGAAAAACTGGAGCCTGCCGCGTTTGACGACGGCATTTGCAAGGTGGCGGTGTTTGCCGAAAATGCTTCGGAAACGCTGACTTATCCTGCCCTGCGGCATTTTTCCGCCCGGGCGAACGTGGTTCTTTCCGGTCCCGACTGGGTGGATATTATGGATTTGAACGTCAGCAAAGGCAACGCGCTTTCCTTTATTCAGGAAAAACTCGGCATTGCCAAGGAAGAAACGATGACCTTCGGCGATTATCTGAACGACGTTTCGTTGCTTGAAAACAGCGCCTGTTCCTATGCGATGGCCAACGCTCATCCCGACCTGAAAAAGATTGCCGCGGCCATTGCGCCCGGCAATGACGAAGGCGGCGTGATGAGAGTGCTGGAACAGGCTTTTTTTTGACAGATAAAAAACGTTTTTTTAAGAAAGGCTAAAAACCGGCGTGTGCCGGTTTTTTTATATGCGGAAAGGTGCCGACAGGAACGGGAAATGCCCGAAAATTATCAAAATATCAGAGGATTGCAATATTTTTTGAGAAACTAAAACCGTATCAAAGAAAGGATCGTTATTTTGATACAGAACAATGGTATATCTTTTGTTTTAACAATGCAACAAAATTCCGATTTTTATCAAACAGTTAGTTCCGGTTTCAAAAATTGCGGAAAAGCTTAATTAAAACGATCGTTTTGCTACGGCGGGACGGTCGGAGAAGCTTTTTTGAAAGAAAGAAGGTTAGAATGTTAAAAAGCAAGACTATATTTTCATTTGCGCTTCTGGCGGGGACATTTTTAACGTTTCCGTCAGCGGCAAAAGACATCACGGAATGGACGGAAGAGATAGAGAACGGCCGCGGGGAGACCATTGACAACATCAAGATAAACGTAGACGGAGAATATTCCCTGATTTTCAATGAAGGAACAATCGGCAATATCGAAAGCACGTTTACGAACAACAACGGCGTCATTGGAAACTATGGCGAGATCGGCACCGTTCGTTCGGTTTTCAAAAATAATGAGGACAGCTTTATCAACTACGGTTTGACAGAACAGGTTGCCGGCAGCGTTTTCGAGAACAACGTCAACAACTATGCCGGCGGAGCGATCGCTTCGGCAGAGGGCGGTTATATCGGCAAGATTATTGACAGCACGTTTACCGGCAACACTATTTATGAAGATCAACCAAAAACTGCGCAACAGGAAAAATATGATACCGGCCGGGGCGGCGCGCTTTATCTTGAGCAAACGGAAAATCATGCCGATGTGCCGGGGTATTATGATGAAATGGGCGGTGGGATTGACGTTCCCGGTCCTGATGTTTCCGTAACCCATATTGTCAACAGCACTTTCAAGGGCAATCACGCGGCAGCCGGCGGCG
>ERZ857969.227-NODE-227-length-96981-cov-7.028238_pt1 | contig 96981 bp, 98 predicted proteins | sample MGYA00519864_ERZ857969 | MGnify/ENA primary metagenome ERZ857969 (study PRJEB31778, sample SAMEA3449382) | human gut metagenome | biome: human gut; feature: human-associated habitat; material: faeces | place: United Kingdom | collected 2010/2012 ...
TTTTTTCTATTTAGTAAGGAGTTGAACGTATGGAAAAGAAAAAGAAATATTTAATACTAGGAATAATAATACTCTTAGTACTCGGAGGTGTAACAGTAGCTTATCTAACTTGGTCTAGTGATAAAATAAATATAGGTCTAAATTCAGACTGTTTCACAATAGATTATACTAAAGGTGGAGACATCAATAATGCTTCAGTAAAGTTAATGAATGAAAGTGATCTAATAGATAGTAACAATAAATTAACTATTAAAGAGGGTATAGCATTAACCTATGCCAATATAGGTATTAAATCTACTTGCGGTATAGAAGGTTATGGTTCACTATATTTAAATATCACATCACTATCTGATGCTTTTACTACAGGTAATAGTGTAGGAGCATTAAAGTATGCAATATTAAAAAATACTAGTACCAGTACTGTAAGTGTAGCAAACTTATTAAATCAATCCTTTGATATTGAAAAGAAAGGCACTATAACAAGTGCTGGCACTAAAAAGATACTAACTAAACAACTATCAAATACCGAAGTTAATAAATATATAATTGTAATTTATATTGATAATAATAAAGCTGGTAATGATATACTAAATTCTTCTTTCACTGGGAAGATATCAGCATCAGCAAATCAAGGTACAGCACCTTTAGGAGTTGCTACTGAATATATAACTAATCTATATACCGAGGCATCCAAAGAAGAAGTAACTAATAACAGTATAACTTATAATAAAGCACCAACAGTAAACTTAATGAATGATCGATTAGGTGGCACAACATCGGATTTAGATGGAGGTAATATAAGATATTATGGAGCATCACCAAATAACTATGTATATTTTAATTGCTCTGATTATAGTAATCAATCATCTTCTACTTGTGAAGTATGGCGAATAATTGGCGTTTTTGATGGTAAAGCAAAACTAATAAGAAATACCTCAATAGGAAAGTATTCTTGGGATAATAAGGATACCACAACAGGTGCAGAAAGCGATAATGGCAAAAATGATTGGAGTACTGCAAGATTAATGAAATTATTAAATCCAAGTGATTATTATACAGTAGACACTAACGATAATGGTTTAGGACAAAGTTTATATTACAATAGTGGATCAGGCAAGTGTTATAGCGGTCAAAACAATGCTACAGTGGATTGTGATTTTACAAGTACGGGAATAAAAAATGATATAACAAGAAACTTGATTGCAGAAACTATCTGGAATTTAGGAGGTTGGAACAGTCCTTCAGTATATTCAAATCAGATGTATGGATATGAAAGAGGAGCAAAGGTATATCAAGGAAGACCAACAACTTGGACTGGTAAAGTAGCCTTAGCATATCCATCTGATTATGGCTATGCCGCAGAGTTTGGAACTGGTTATTGTAATGGTAATTTATATAATTATAATGATGGTACTTGTATGTTAAATAACTGGATGGAAGCAACATTAGGTTCGAGTTATGGATGGTTATTAACTTCTTATTTCAGCATTTCGAGCCAGGCGTGGCTTCACCGTTCGTCACGCCTTGTCGCCAACTCCAATGCGTATATTGCGTACAGGGTCTCCCCAGTCCTTTATCTAAACTCAGACACTGAATTCAAGGGTGGAGATGGATTAGCATCTAATCCATATCAATTAGATGCTTAATGATAAAAAATAATATTTATTTTATAGACTTAGAATAAGGCTATAAAATACCTCTTAAGACAATTATATTGGCTTAAGAGGAAGAAAAGAATGAGATTATTCTTTTCTTTTTTCGTTAAATATATTATAATAATAAAGAGGAAGTGGTATTATGGTAATTACTTCAGTTAATAATAATAAAATTAAAGAAATTAATAAATTAAAAGAAAAAAAATATAGAGACAGTAGTAATAGTTTCTTAGTAGAGGGAGAACATCTAGTTATAGAAGCTTATAGAGAAAACTTAATTAAAGAATTAATAGTATTAGATGATAGTAATTTTATATTAGATGGAATACCTACTATTAAAGTTAGTAGTGAAGTAATGAAGAAATTATCTAGTATGGATAGTTATCCTAGTGTTATAGGAGTAGCTAATAAAATTAAAGAAAAAGAATTAGGAGACTCTATACTTATGTTAGACGATATACAAGACCCAGGTAATTTAGGTACTATTATTAGATCTAGTGCAGCTTTTGGTATAGATACAATAGTAGTTAGTCCTAAGACAGTAGATATATATAATATTAAAGTACTTAGAGCTACTCAAGGGATGCTATTTCATATAAATATAATAGTTAGAGAACTAGATAGTTTTATTACTAAACTAAAACAAGATAATTATAAAATATATGGTACAAAAGTAGATAAAGGGGTTAATATTAAAAATATTAGTATTAATAATAAATATGCTCTAGTAATGGGTAATGAAGGAAAAGGAATTAGTGATAATGTGAGCAAGTTATGTGATGAGTATTTATATATAAAAATGAATGATAATGTAGAAAGTTTAAATGTAGGAGTAGCTACTTCAATACTTCTATATGAGATATATAATAAATAATGGAATTAATTAAGATTGGTAAAATAGTAAATACTCATGGTATAAAGGGAGAAATTAGATTATTATCTAAGTTTCCATATAAAGATAAAGTCTTTGTAAAAGATAATACTATATACATAGATAAAAAATATAAAGAAGTAATTAATAGTTATCGAAAACATAAAAATTTTGATATGATTACTCTAGTAGGATATAACAATATTAATGAAGTGCTTAAATACAAGGGTAAGTATGTATATATTAATAAAGAAGATATTATATTAGATAAAGATAATTACTTAGATGAAGAATTAATAGGACTTAGTGTTATATTTAATAATGAAGTAAAAGGTGTTATTACTAATATAGAAAGATATGATAAAGTAGTATTATTTGTAATTGATAATGGTAAATATCTAGTACCATATAATAATAATTTAATAGATAAAATAGATATTAATAATAAGAAAATATATATTAAAAATATAAGTGGTTTATTTTAAATAGTTTACTTTTAATATTTAATATATTATAATTATTATGAGAGAGGTAATAATATGAAGATAGATGTACTTACTTTATTTCCTAATATGTATGATAATTTTCTTTCAGAATCTATTATTAAGAGAGCTATAGAGGATGGTAAGGTAGAAGTTAATATTCATAATATTAGAGATTATACTGTATATAAGAATAATCAAGTAGATGATTATCCTTATGGTGGTGGTTCTGGTATGGTACTTATGTGTGATCCTATATTTAGAGCTATAGATGAATTATCTACTGATGATAGTTTAGTTATTATGATGACACCTTCAGGTAAAGTATATAAACAAAGTGTTGCCACAGAAATAGCTTTAAAAAAACATATTATTATACTATGCGGTCATTATGAAGGATTTGATGAGAGAATTAAGTCTATTACTGATTTAGAGTTATCTATAGGAGATTATGTTCTTACTGGAGGAGAAATACCTTCGATGGTAGTTATGGACTCTGTGATTAGATTAGTAGATGGTGTAATTAGTAGTGGTTCATTAGAGTCAGAAAGTTTTAATAATAATTTACTTGATTATCCTAATTATACTAAACCATATGAATATAGAGGTATGAAAGTACCTGAAGTACTTATAAGTGGTCATCATAAGAATATAGATGAATATAGAAAAAGAGAACAACTTAGATTAACTAAAGAAAATAGACCAGATCTTTTAAAGGGGGAAGAGAATGAGTAATTACTTTGTTAGCAAAGACAGTAAAACAGGTGAAATTGTTTATTTAGAATACGATAAAAAAGGATATAAGGTAAAACCTAAGACTACTAAAAAAGACGCTATAGAAGTAAATAAAATAGTATTTGTGTCTCCTGAACTTACTAAGAAGTTGTTAAAGAAAAAGATTGATCATAAGATATCTAAGTTATTATTAGAACTTAATACTATAGATGATGATGATAATGGAGATCCTTCTAGAGTAAGAAATATGCTTGTAGAGGCAGAAAGATTAAAACTTATGATAATTAATACTTATCGTAAGTATTTAGGTAATAGTTATACTACTCTTACTTTAAAGAAGATGGAAATAATTATCGATGGTTTTAGAAAGAAACTATATACTATTAATGCAAAAAAGCAACAAGAATTGCTTATTAGAATGATGGAATTAGAAGCTATGGAAGCTAGTGAAAAGAAAGGAAAAGGAAGATAATCTATTTTGGGGGTATTTAATGAGATTATATAATGATAAGAAAGAACGGATTATTTATAATAATGAGAATAGAATAGGGGAAGGCTACTATGGGTATGTATATTTACTTTCTTCTTCTTTATGTATTAAAGTATTTAAAAAAAGAAAACAAGATTATGATAAAGAGACTTTTACTTTGATTAGAGATTTGCATCTTAAAAATTTTTATAATATTAAGTCTCTTTTATATACTTCAAGTGGTAATTTTGGTGGGTATACTATGGAGTATTATGATAAGGAAGATATTAATATTCTTACGATGCCTAGTGATTATACTTTATATAATTTATTTAATATATATTCTTCGATTGAAGAGTTATCTAAACTTGGTATATTTGTAGAGGACTTACATACTGGTAATGTTGTACTTAATTCTAAAGATATTACGGTCATTGATACGGATTTATACCATAAGGTAGATGATGACAAGGTAGCTATTCACAACTGTTTTTTAGTTGAAGATTTGTTTAGAGATTTATATTTGGAGGCTTTAAATAGATATTGTATAGAAAGTAATAATAATACTAATAATATTAATAAAGAATATAATTTGTTTAAAGTAGATGATTTATTTCTTTATAACCGTAATGATGGCTTTAATAAGACTATTAAGAGGCTCTGCAAGTATAAGTATCCTATTGATTATATAAGAAAAAGAGGAAAGTGATATTCCTCTTTTTATAGTATATGTATTTGTTATCTATGCAATCCAACAGTATTTTTTAATAACATATATTTTTCTTTAGCTATTTTACTTGTTTTATCTCTTCCTTCATCTAAGATTGTATCTAATTCACTACTATTTAGTATTTGATAATATTTTTCTTGAATAGGAAGTAGAGTATCTGCAATTATTTTAGCTAAGTCTTTTTTAAATGTACCATAGTTACTATCTTTATATTTTTCTTCTACTTCTTCAATAGTTAGGTTCGTAAGTGATGTATATATGTTTATTAAGTTACTTATACCTTTCTTTGTTTCTGGATTGTATTTTATTTCCATTTCTGAGTCTGTAGTTGCAGACATTATTTTTTTAGTTATAGCTTTTTCATCATCAAGTAAATATATTATACCCTTTGGATTATCTCCGGATTTACTCATCTTTTTAGTAGGGTCTACTAGATCCATTATTTTAGCTCCATCTTCAGGTATTAATGGTTCTGGTAGTTTAAATACTTCTTTATGGTATTTATTATTTACTCTTCCTGCTATATTTCTTGCTAGTTCAACGTGTTGTTTTTGATCTACTCCTACGGGGATATAATCAGGGTCATATAGTAAGATATCACTAGCCATAAGTATAGGGTAGGTAAGTAGTCCTGCGGAGAAGTTTTTATGTTTTCTACTCTTATCTTTGAACTGAGTCATTCTACCTAATTCTCCATATGGAGTAAGACACTCTAATATCCAAGAAGCATTAGCGTGATATAAATTTTCTGATTGAATAAAAATGGTATTCTTTTTAGGATCTACGCCACAAGCTAGATAAAGTGCAATTAGGCTTTTTATATTTTTTGAAAGTACTTCAGGATCTTGAGGTACGGTAATAGCGTGCATATCTGCGACAAAGATAAAAGATTCGTATTCTTCTTGAAACTTTACCATTTGTTTGATTGCTCCAATATAGTTACCTAAAGTTATATTGCCACTTGGTTGTAATCCTGTTAATATTCTTTTCATATTTTATCTTCCTTTCTAACTGTTTTAATTATACTACAATTAGTGGTTATAATCAATAATATTTTGCTTATTCTAAGCATATAATTAGATGGTGATATTGATATGAATAATTATTCTTTTGCTTTTTTACTTACTATTTTGGCAGGGTTATCAACAATGATTGGAACTGTGGTTATTTTTATAAAGAGGTATAATCATAATAAGATAGTATTATCTTCTTTAGCTTTTGCAGCAGGCGTTATGATATGTGTATCTATTACTGATCTAGTACCAGAAGCTTTAACGCTCTTAAGAGAGAGTGTTAGTGATAGTTCTTCAATAATATTATGTATTTTAGGTATTATACTAGGAGTAGTTATTTCTATGTTAATAGATTATTATTTACCTGATAAACCAATTAGTAATACACAAGATAAATCTTTATTTAAAGTAGGTATTATATCTATGATAGCTATTATATTACACAATATACCCGAAGGTATTGCAACTTTTGTGGCTACTAATAGCAGTGTTTCTTTAGGTATTACTCTTGCTCTTGCTATAGCTATGCATAATATACCTGAAGGAATTAGTATATCAGTACCTTTATATTATTCTACTGGTAGCAAAAAAAGAGCAATAATGTATACTCTTATATCAGCATTATCAGAACCATTTGGAGCTTTACTTGCATATTTATTTTTAAAAGATATAATGAATGATATAATACTAGGAATACTATTCTCTATAATAGCAGGTATAATGCTTCAAATATCTTTTTGTGAATTAATTCCTACTACTAAGAAATATAATAATAAAAAAACAGCTATAATATTCTTTATACTAGGAGTAATTTTTATGTTATTAAAGTTTATTATTTAATTTTTTATATAATTGTGCTATACTTAATATGGTGATGACATAATGAGTAATAATACAATAAGTAATACAGTTACATTTCCTAAAGAAATGATTATAAATAGTAATTTAAATAAAGAACAATTAGAATTACTAAAGAGTCAATATCAAAGAATACAAAAACTAGCTAAAGAAGAATTAAATGATAATCAATATCAACTATTTTTAAATAAAAATAAAGAGGTATATTTACCTAAAGGATCTTTGGTATGGGGATGTACTTTAAGTAATTTAAAAAGAATTAAGAATAAAGGTATATTAGCAGATGAATTTTTTGGAGTTTCTTCTATTGGAAGTGCTTATACAGTACATTTTTATAAGATAGATAATGATATTTTATTAAAGGAATTTAATGATAATTTTACTAGTCAAGATAATTATCCATTTAATAATTGTAATGGTAGTGTTGCTTTTATAATTAATTCTACTAGTAAAATAAGAGGAATATTATATTATGATATACTTGATAGTAAGTTTGACTATAGTAGTGATATAAAAGGATTTATTAATAATAATGAAGAAGAATTAGATAAGAAAGCTTTAATACTTGGAGGAGTTCCTATTAATGCTATTTCTGGTATTGTACTAGGTGATGATGTTATTTTAAATGATAAGTTAGTGCAAGAGGTGAAGTTTCTTTTTCCTAAAGCTTATATAGTTACTAAAGAGGGAAATATTATTAAAGATAGATCTAATATTATCAAGATAGAAGATTATGAAAAATTATCCTTTAAGTGCTGCAAGGAAGAAATAAAGAATAGACAATTAGAAAAAGATATTAATTTAGCCAAAAAAGAAGTTAGTACGATATTAACAGCGGTTATAAATAATGCTCCAGCAGTTACTCAAGCTAAAATACTTTTAGCTATAGGGCATAAGAAGTTACCTACTAAATTATTAGATAAATTAACTCTCGAAGAAAAGTATAGTTTAAATTTAATCGAGAAAAAAGACAAAAAGTAATGACAAATTACTTTTTTTTTGCTATACTTATATAGTAGAGTAGGAGGATAAGATGAAAGAAACACTAATATGTACTTTAAAAAAACATAATATATACTATTTAAGTGATGCAAATTGTAGTTTTTATATACTTACTCCTTATAAAGATTATAATGAAACTAATATTTCAATTAGATTAAAGAGTAATTATCAGATGTATGATTTAAGTAAAAATCCATTGGAACGAGTAGTAGATGAATTAGTTAACTACTATAAAGATATCGATAATTATAATATAACATTAATATTACCAGTTTTTTATGATGATATTTTATCTAGAATAAGAACTGTTAATGATATGGAAATATATCAAAAGATAGATCGTTATTTAGGACATATATTTAATCAAGCTTATATGTTTTTAACAAAGAATAATATTAATGTAAAGAGTAATATTTATGTTATAAACAATGATTCTTTTAGGAATTTTACTAATTGGTTTGTATCTAGATATGGTAATAGAATTGAATATAAGACTGCGATGGAACTTGCTAAAGAGGATAAAGATTATACTACATTAGATGTATTTAAGACCCCTAATATTAATTTTGTAGTGGGAAGAAATGCTGATCCTGATATAGAAGCTACACATCAAATAGAGGTTGAAACATTTGATGGTTATGCTAGAAATTCTTTAAAAGAGGAAGAGGTAATTCCTCCTAGAAAGGCAAAAGAAAGTGCTGGTTATGTATCATATATATTACTTGGAATTATTACATTTGGAGCTTCATTAGCACTATTATTTCTATTAGTAAAATAAAAATATCACTTCAATAAAGTGGTATTTCTTTTAATATATTATCTTAATGTATAAGCTATTATTGATGTTAATGCAGAAGCTACTGCTAAGACAAGTAGTACATAACAAACTATCTTTTTACCTAAGTTTTTAACTTTCTTTTTTTTCTTTTTACTCATTAATTATACACCTCTTTTTAATTATACTAAATTTTATGCATATTTTCAATTACTTTTTAATATATTTTATTGGTGATAGAATATGAATAAGAAACTTAGTAATGGACTTGCTATTATTTTACCTAATAAAAAAACAAATCTATTTGTAATGTTTGTAATAATACTTGGAATAATATCTGGATCTATATTTTTGATGGTAATTAATGAAAATGATAAAAGTACTGTTATTAATCAGATAACTACTTTTATGAAGAATATTAATGATAATAATATTAATAATTTTAATGCTTTAAAGAGTGCTATTATAGAGAATTTAATTTTTATTATTCTAGTATGGATACTTGGTATGTCTATAATAGGGGTAATATTTAATATATTTTTTATTTATATGAAAGGATTTATGATAGGATTTTCTATATCTTCATTTATTCTTACTTATAAATATAAGGGTATTATAGCTAGTATTATATATGCTTTTCCTACTTCAGTTATTAATATAATTGTAGCTTTAATACTTGGTAGTTATTCAATTATATTTACTATAAATTTATGGAAAGTTATCTTTATGAAAGATAAGAACTATAATACTGGGAGATTTTTTAAAAAATATTTGTTAATACTTGGAATAACAACAATTTTAGTTATGTTATCTTCAGTTACAGAAAGTTATTTAGTTCCTTCAATTTTTAAAGTAATAATTAAACTATTTATTTAAATACTATTTTGTGATATAATACTACAAGAGGTGCGAAGTATGAAAACAGTAGTAATTGGTATGAGTGGGGGAGTAGATAGTTCAGTGGCTGCTATTCTTTTAAAGAAGCAGGGTTATAATGTTATTGGATTATTTATGAGAAATTGGGATAGTACTATTAATAATGATTATTTAGGTAATCCTAATTTAAACAATAATATATGTCCTCAGGAACAAGATTATAATGATGCTGTAGCAGTCTGTGAAAAGATTGGTATTCCTCTTCACAGAGTTGATTTTGTACGAGAATATTGGGATTTTGTGTTTACTTATTTCTTAGATGAACTTAAGAAGGGAAGGACTCCTAATCCAGATGTTATGTGTAATAAATATATTAAATTTGATATGTTTGTTAATAAAGCTAAGGAATTAGGAGCTGATTATATTGCTACAGGGCATTATGCTAGAATAGTAGATGGTAAGCTTGCTAAGGCATTAGATAAAAATAAAGATCAATCTTACTTTTTAGCTTATGTTAATAAAGATATGTTTAAGAATGTATTGTTTCCATTAGGAGAAATTGAAAAACCAGAGGTAAGAAAGATAGCTAGTGAATATAATTTGATTACAGCGAAGAAAAAGGACTCTACGGGTATTTGTTTTATTGGAGAAAGAAATTTTACACAATTCTTAGAGAATTATTTACCTAATATACCAGGTGATATTGTTAATATTGATACTGGTGAAGTACTTGGTAAACATATTGGTCTTATGTATTATACTATTGGGCAAAGAAGAGGTTTAAATGTTGGTGGTACTAAAGAAAGAATGTTTGTTGTAAAAAAAGATTTAGATAAGAATATTCTTTATATTGCTATTGGTGATGAAAATAAATACTTATATTCTAGTAGTGCTATTATAGAAGACTTTAATTATTTAACTGATGATAGACCTAGTAAATGTAAGTGTAAATTTAGATATCGTCAGCCCGATATTGACACAGAAGTTGAGTATCTAGATAATCAAGAACTTAAGTTAAACTATGTCAAGTCTAAAGCAGTAACACCAGGACAATTTTGTGTACTTTACAATGAAGATGGTATCTGTTTAGGTGGCGGAATTATTAAAGAAGTGGTTAAATAAAGTTAACCATTTTTTCTTTTGGTTTTTGCATAAATTAGTTAATTTACTTGACATAATTTTGCTAATAATGTTACAATATAGATAGGAGGATTAGCATAATGAGTGTTGTCGAAAAAATAAATCTAATTTTAAAAAAAGCAAATATTTCTAAAGTAAACTTAGCTAAATATCTTGGAGTATCTAGACAGATGGTTTACAATTATTTGGATGGTAATGACCTGTCAAAACTTCCTAATGAAAAGTGTCAATTATTATTTGAATTATTAGATGTTAATTCTGAAGAAGAGATAATAAAAGTTCAACTTACTAATGAATATCTTCAGAAGGTTGGAAGTAAAATTTTTGATTCAAAGAAGAGTACTCCTAAAAAGGAAGAAATTATTGAATTAAATGGTTTAGGTAAAGAAGAAGCTGCTTTAATTAATGATATTGTTTTGGTACTTAAGAGTATGTTTACAGAAGGGAAGGGTAGGAGTAGTGATACTTTAGCTACTGTTCGTTACTTATATCAATTTATACAGAACTTATCTACCACTAAAGAATTGAAATATATATTAGGTTATTTTTCAAAGAACTTTGGTTATACTGGTCCTAATGAGTTTGTGTTTGATGAAAATGGTCAATATGTTTTAGAGAGTATTATGTATTCAGCAATGACATTATATAGTAATGGGGGAGCTTCTAGAACAAGACTTGCAGAGTCTCATCATAGATGGGAAGATATGCTTGCTTCTAAAAAAGAAGAAAAATTAAGTCGTACACAAGAATTAAATACGGCAAAGATACAGGCACTTCGTGAACTTGGTTATACTAAAATTGATGAAAAGAATGCTAGCGAAGTATTAAATAAAATAGCAGAGATTATGTCTCAAAAATTTTAGTACAAGTCCCCTACTTTAATTTTTTTGTAGTGTAGTAGAGGATAAAGTGTTAAATAAAACAATAATATAATTGATTATCTATTAATTAAAAGTTATTGTTGTACTATAGAATTAATATGAATATAATAAAGTAGACTTTAAATTAATTAAATTAAAATTTAAAATCTATTTTAATTTTATTAATTAATTAATTAATGTAATTATAGTTAAATAATTACTAATACTAATAATAAATAACATAGTTAATTAAACAGTTAAAAATAGTTTGATTTTAAGCTTAACAACTAACTTACTTTTATTATAAAATGATAGTTCCTATAATTAATATTATGTTAACTTCTATAAAATGGAAGAAGAAGGAGTTTAAAAAGAACTAAGTACTAATATGTCGATTGAAATATTAAAACATCCCCTATTTTTGTTTTTATTTATTGTAGGAGTAATTGGTATAATTGTTAGTATAATTAAAAAAATTAAAAAATAAATTTAAAAAAATTTACAAATACTTCCTTAAGATATTATTTTAATTTTGTATATAAAATTTATTTTAGTAAATAATATAATTGGAGGTAATTAAAATGAGTAAAAAAGATAATAAAAAAGACAAAACTAATAATAAGTTAGATAAGTCTAATTCTTTTGATTGTAATTGTCAAGAACACGATTGTGACGACAGCTGTAACTGTGATTGTCATAAAGATAATAAAACTTCTTGCAAGAAACAAGACGATACAAAAGATATGTTATAATTAGTATATAAGAGGATAGGGTATTTTCCTATTCTCTTCTTTTAATACTTATATTAATAATTAAAAAGTAGGGTTTACTCCCCTACTCTTTTATACTTCTTCTTTTACTCTATTTAATAAGCCATCAAATTCATTACTAATTTCTTCTAGTCTCTCTTTTGTTTTTGCTTCATATCTGGTTGTTATATTAGGAGTGGTATTTGATTTTCTTACTAAAGCAAAACCATCATCATATATTACTTTAATACCATCTATAGTTAAGTATTTATAATTTTTTTCTTTGCAGTACTCTTCTATTTTAGCCATTACGACATCTTTTTTGTCGTCATCGACATGATTTTTTCCTTCTTGCTTATTATAATATACTGGTATACCTTCGAGTAATTGGCTTGTTTTTTTATTAGTGTGTGATAGTATTTCTACTAGTCTTAATCCTCCATATATACCATCATCTGTACCTATAAATCTATCTCTAAAATATAAGTGTCCTGATAGTTCTCCACCAAAAGGATAGTTATTTTCTACAGATATTAATTTTGTATAAGAGTTTCCCGTTCTTGTTTCTACTGGTTTTACTCCTAGTTTTATTAGTTCTTCTTTTAGAGCGTTAGAGCATTTTACGTCATAGAAGCCAGCTTTATTATCTACTTTATCATAGATATCTCTCCATATAATTATCATATATTTATCTATGTCAATGAATTTACCTTGTTCGTCTATTACTCCTACTCTATCACCATCACCATCAAAAGCTATACCACAGTCTGCTTTTTCTTCGACTACTTTTGCTTTTAAAGCAGTTAGATTGTCTTCAACTGATGGATCTGGGTGATGGTTTGGAAATGTTCCGTCAGAGGTGTTAAACATTGGTATATATTCAATATTATCTGTATTTTTAAATATTTCGTTTGCGACAATACTTGTGGTACCATTACCACAGTCATATACTACTTTTACTTTATTTTTACCCAGACTTATATGCTCTTTTATCATTTTAATATAGTCTTCTTTTATATCTACATTTGTTATTGTACCTTTTCCTTCGCTATATATACCATTTAATATGACATAGTATAATTCACTTACTTCACTTCCAAAACAGTTGTGTATGCCATTATAACTCATTTTAAAGCCATTATATTCTTTTGGATTATGTGATGCTGTTATCATTATACCACAGTGAATATTTAATTTATCCCAAGCATAATAGTACATTGGTGTAGTAACTAATCCTAGTCTTACAACATTTACTCCTCCATCAGTTAATCCTTTTACTAAGTTTTCTTCAATTATAGAAGAAGATAATCTATTATCATATCCTACAATAGCAGTATCTTTCTTTTTACTAAGTAGTTTTGTAGCAAATGCTCTTCCTATATGATATGATACTTCTTCGTTTATATCTTCTTGCCATATTCCTCTTATATCATACTCTCTAAACATTAATTTATTTAATTTCATTTTTATCAGTCCCTTCTTTGATATAATTTATAGTTTTCTTTTAATATTTCAGTACTTACATTTGTATATATTTGTGTAGTAGTAATATTGGAGTGTCCTAACATTTCTTGGATAGTTCTAAGATCAGCGCCATTATTTAGTAAGTGTGTTGCAAAGGAATGTCTAAGCATATGAGGTGTTATGTTTTTATCAATATTTTTTTCATTAGCTATCTTTTTTATTATTTTAAAGAAACCTTGTCTTGTCATTTCTTTGCCGTGATTATTTAAAAATATATTTTCGGTATAGTAGCCTTTTTTCATACTGTCTCGATAATCTTGAATATATATTTTTAAGTAATTATTTGCATATTCTCCGATTGGTACTATTCTTTCTTTACTTCCTTTACCGAAGCATCTAACATAAGAGTTATCTAAATCAATATCTTGTAATTTTAGACTTACTAATTCACTTACTCGAAGTCCTGAAGAATACATAAGTTCTAACATAGCTTTATTTCTATAATCAAATGGAGTATCTAATTTAATATTTAATAGATTATCTACTTCTTCGATTGTTAGAATATTGGGTAGTTTTCTATATTCTTTAAAACTTTTTATTTTACTACTTTCATTATTTATATTATAAGTTTCACTAAGATAATTATGAAACGATTTAATAGCCACTATTTTTCTAGCTATAGAAGTTTTTGCTAGATTATTATCATCTAGATATTTTAAATATTTAATTATATCATTATATTTTATCTTTAGGGGATTACTTATATTATTTTTTTCTTGATATTTTAAATATTTATATATATCTGTTACATAAGAAGATACTGATGTATTCTTATCCATATGTTTTATTGTTATTAAATATATTTGATAATCATCTAGTATTTTTTTGTTTTTATTATTTAGTGATAGTTTTTCTATTTTTAACATAATTACCTAACCTTTACTTAATTATAGCAGACTTTTTCTTCTATTTCAATTAAAATATTTTTGATAAGATACTGCTATAAAGGAAATCTATAAAGAATAATGAAAATAATGATAAACTAAGTATTTTTAGTTCTTGTTTAGATATTTTTGTGGCAAATTTCTTTAATAATGGAACAATACCATATACTAGGAAACAACCTGATAGTCCGAAGAATATTACTGATCTAGCACAGACAAAACCTTCAATGTTACCATAGTTTAATATTTCAGTATTGTAGTTCCATAATCTAGTACCACTTATATTAAATAGTAAGTAACCTGTAATATACTCTAATAGACCACAGGAGATGGCACTTATTAATAATACTAAAGGCCATTTATCCTTTACTTTATAGGTAGTTAAATATATTAAGAGACTACCAAAAGCATATATTGGTATCCAAGGTCCTATTGTAGTTCCTCTATTTATAAATTTCCCCGTATCTATTTTATAGAAGATTACTTCATATATATAACCAAAAACACCTCCGATAAACATCATTAGTAGTAATATTAATACTAATGTTTCTTTATCTAATTTATACTTCTTCATAATTCTACTCCTACTATTAGATTGTATCATAATATGAAATAAAATACAATATTAGGAAGATTTTTGTTTTAGTATATGGTATAATATTAATAGTTTGTAGGTGATTTAGATGGATGAATTATTATCTATTAAATTAAGACCTAAGTCTTTAGAGGAAGTTATTGGTCAAGAACATTTGGTTGGTGAAGATAAAATTATTTATAACTTAGTTAAGAGTAAAAAATTGTTTTCAATGATCTTGTATGGCCATCCTGGTATTGGTAAGACTAGTATTGCGACTGCTATTGCTAATTCTTTAGGTCTTAGATATAGAAGTTTAAATGCTGTTGTTAATAATAAGAAGGATTTTGATATTGTTATTGAAGAAGCTAAGTTATATGGTAATATTATTCTTATTGTAGATGAAATTCATAGATTGAATAAAGATAAGCAAGATATTTTACTTCCTTATTTAGAGTCTGGAGTTATTATATTGATTGGTATGACTACTTCTAATCCTTATCACGCAATTAATCCCGCTATTAGAAGTAGATGTCAGCTATTTGAACTTAAGGATCTTACCAGTGATGATATTAAGAAAGGTATTAATAGAGCTATTAATTCAGGGTATTTAGAGGGTATTTCTGTTACTGAAGAAGCAATTAATTATTTGGCTCTTTTATCTGGTAGTGATCTAAGATATGCTTATAATACGTTAGAAATTGCTTATTATTCAAAGAAAGATAAGAATATTACTGTAGATGATTTAAATAAGATAAGTAATAGATCTAATAGTTTTTTAGATAAGAATGGTGATGGCTACTATAATGTTATATCGGCTTTTCAGAAATCTATTAGAGGTAGTGATGTTAATGCTTCTCTTTATTATTTAGCTAAACTTATTGATGCTGAGGATTTAGAGATAATTGTTAGAAGATTATCTGTTATTGTTTATGAAGATATTGGACTTGCTAATCCTAGTATGGGTCCAAGAGTGGATGCGGCGATTAATAGTGCTTTAAGACTTGGGTTCCCTGAAGCTAGAATAGTTTTAGCGGAAATTGTTATAGAGCTTGCTTTATCTCCTAAGAGTAATAGTGCAGAAATGGCTATAGATAAAGCTTTAAATGATATTAGAAGTGGTAATAATTTTGATGTCCCTAAACATTTGAGAAATCCATCTAGTGAATATAAATATCCACATAATTATAAGAATGATTATGTTAAACAGCAGTATTTGCCTGATAATATAAAAGATGTGGTTTATTATACTCCTAAAGATAATAAGCAAGAGAGGATATATAAAGAGATTATTAATAGATTAAGTAAATTATAAAAAAGAATACATTCACTGTATTCCTTTTTTGTTTTCTATTTCTTTATATAATTTATCTTTTAATTCTGGATATATTTTGGTAAATGCTGCAACTGCCCTACTATCTTTACTATATCTAGCAAATTTTGGAATTAAATCACTATTATCTAATGGTACCATTCTTGGTCTATTGGGATATAAGTATAAATTAATATTTCCTTTTTTTGCTTGTATTAGTAGTTCATTATATACATTATCAATTTTTTCTTCATATAATACTTTTTCGTTATGATTACTTACTATTTCAGCATTCCATCCTGTTTGATTTTCTAAAAAGTTTTTAGCATCTAATGTATATATAGAGCCGCTAGTATTAAATATATCTTTAAACATTCCTTCTTTTCTCTCTACTAAAGTTACTTTACTATCTCTACCATTTCCAGATAAGCTATAATATAAGTCACTATGTCTTTCACTTGAGAAAATGAGCGCTATTACTTTAGAATAAGTTGCATAAACCCATTCTTTGTTGTGAGTACTTTTACTTTTTTTAATTTCTTTTAATCCAGATATGTGACTACCGTGATATACTTGCTGTGTAGTTTCTTTTATAATATTACTTATTACGTAATTAGCTGCATAGATACCGGCAACTGCGGGTACTGGAGCCATCGAAGCTATAACATCTTTGTTTTCGTTGTTAGGCTTCTCTCTTGAAAATACTACTGGTACTTTACCACTGATTTTTTCATCTTTAACATATTTTCTAATGCTTTTAGCTAATGGATCATAAGAGGTATCTTTGATATCACATACTTCTACTAGATGTGGATTTAGTTTTTTACCACAACCACATACTGTTATTAATTTAATATTCTTTTCTTTGCATTTTTTAATTAATAGTTTTTTTACTATTACTGTATCACAGGCATCTATTATATAATCATAATCATTATTAAATATAGTGTCTATATTGTTTTCATCTAGTTTTATTGGAAGGGAAGTTACTTCTACTCTACTGTTTATTTCTTGTATCCTCTCTTGCCAAGCTTCTACTTTTAATTTACCGACATTGTTTTCTTTTGCTATTATTTGTCTATTTATATTTGATAAATCTATTGTATCATAGTCTATTAGGGTTATATTAGTTATTCCACTTCTTATTAGAGTTTCTATGGCATATCCACCTACTCCACCTACTCCTATAACAAGAACTTTTTTACTTTGAATTTTATTTAGATTATCTAATCCTATTAGGGCTATTGTTCTTTCAAACATTATTTTATATATTTATAGGTGGATACTTTTTCTTTGAATATATTAGTTAATACTTCTATATCTTTTGTTTCGAGATTTGTTTTATCTACGATTAAAGCTCTTGTATTATTGATATATAGATAATATGATTCTTCTACTTCAATTACTTTTTTTAGTGTATTGTAATCTATATATTCTTTTTTATCATTTATTAGTTCGAAGTTATTTTTTTTGAAGGTATAAGTTAACTTGGTGTTAAATACGCTGTCTTTCTTTTTAAGTAATCTTTTATAATTTACTTTAGGTATAATACCAGTATTTACTTCTAGGATACCTAATACTACAAAGATAAAGGTTATTATATCTATAGTTTTTACTTGGTCTTTAGTAAAGAAGTTAATAATTACTACTAGAATTAGTATATTTAGTATTATTCTTACTGTTTTCATTGATTCAAAATAATGGACTTCGAGAAATTTTTTTAATATATTTTCATTATATATTGTTGTTGTTTTTATTTCTTTCATAGTTACACCTCAGAAATAGTATATCATAAATGAGGACAAAAAAAAAGACCCAGATGGACCGATTCTGTAAGATAAAACCCGCGGCGTAAGTCACAGGTGGGTCAGCACAACAATCTAATTAGGATCCTTACTTCATAAGCAAGTATTCAACACATAAATTGTATTAGCTCCCCTATTTATATCTTTAGTCGGTTTTATACTAAAGATGTCGTATCCTCTAGGCAATTTAATTATATCATAGTCTTAATTTATATTCAATATTTTTGATTATATTTGACAATTATTTTACTTAAAGTATTTTTATTTTTGAGACCTTAAGGCTCAAAAATACCCCGGAAGACAAATGGCTTACGGGGTAATAAAAGATAAATATAATTAATTCGTTTTTCTTCTTACTAAAGTATATTTTTTATTATCTTCGATAGTGTCTGGAGTTATAATTAACTTTTCATAGGCACTAGGATTAGTGGCTATCTCAAAAGAGGCTTCAGATAATGCTGTTTCGATTATTTCATCTAGACTACGAGCTCCAAGATTGTTATTGGAAGCTTTTAGGGCAATGGCTTTTTTAGCAGCTTCTTCTACTATAAGATCTATTTCTCTCTTTTTGAAAAATTCTTTTTGAGTATTTAAAGCACTATTTTTAGCATGGTTTAGTATCTCTAAAAGACTATTATAGTCTAATTCATTCATTTGAATGATAATATTAAATCTTCCTACTAATTCAGGTATCATACCATTCTTTATAAAATCTTCTTTAGTTAGATCTTTATATTGTCTCTTTTTGGATTTTTGTTCAAATCCTACTACTTTTGCTTCTTCTAGTTCTATTCTAGACCAACTACCCATTGCTATTACCATTAGTCTTCCTGTTTCAAAAGTAGTTTGACTGCCATTATAGGTAACTAAGTAAGAACCGTCTTCAATCATCTTTAGAAGGTTTTCTTGAACATCTCTTTGATTTACTGAGGAAGTGTCTTTTGTCTGGGATATTTTATCTATTTCATCTATTATTAGAATGCCTCTTTCAGCTTTATCTAAGTTACCATTAGCTTTCTCTAATAGTGCTGTTAACATATCTTCAACACTTCTTCCTATATAACCGGTAGCAGAATATTGCGGAGCAGATGCTATTACAGTTGGTATGCCTATTTGTTCGGCAATTATCCTAAATATTTCAGTCTTACCTACTCCTGTACTGCCATTTATTAAGATGTTCCTTGACTTATTGTCAGAGAAATCGTTATACTGTTTCCATATACCTACGAGTATTTTTCTTATTGGTTCATCTTGATTTATAACATTAGAAGTTAATTCTTTATATAGAGCATTTATATCTATAGATTGAGTATTCTCACTAGTAGAAGCCTCTATTTCTTTTAATTTAGTTTGTTCATTAATAGCTTCTTGAATAATTGCTTTTTCTTCTTTTTGTTCGTTTTCTTCAGTTTTTAAATAGTTTTTTAATATATCAGGACAATACTCTAAATAGTATGGTAAAAGTGTGGAATCAAATAATGGTGTTTTTTTGCTAGGATTTTGCTTACTTGTGATAATTATAACTGGCACTTTATCATCTACTATTTGTGCTAATTGATAATAGTAACCACGACTATTCTTTAGAAGTAATGCTTTTACTACTGGTAGTGGTATATGAGGGTATTGCTTACGAATGTTTTCAATACTTATACGATTAGCAAAACCGTAAGTCTCTGGATCATCAATTAAATGATGGTATATAGTGTTATCTTTGTCTGTAAAAACTTCGTTTTCGTAATCAAACACTCCTTCGATTACTTTGATTGGTATAAACTCTATTGTTTGTTTTCCAATTCCATATGATGGATGTGTTATTTTAAAAATAACTGCTAGTTCTTGTGCTTTTCTCATTATATATCCCCCTTATAGTTAATTAGTCTCTTATTTTAATATGTGTTTCTCTTAGTTGTTTTTCAAATATTTCATTAGGACAACCCATCATAGCATCTGCACCATTTGCTCCTAATGGGAAGGCAACCATTTCTCTTATGTTTTCTTCATCTTTTAATAGCATTAATATTCTATCAATACCAGGAGCCATACCAGCGTGAGGAGGCGCACCATATTGAAAGGCTGTATATAGGCTTTTGAATTTGTTCTCAACATCTTCTTCAGTATATCCTGCTAATTCGAATGCCTTCTTCATTATTCTAATATCGTGATTTCTTACTGCTCCTGAAGCCATTTCGTAGCCATTACATACAAAGTCGAATTGATATGCTAGTACTTTATCAATATTTTCTTCAGTTAGAGCTTCTAATCCACCTTGAGGCATACTAAATGGATTATGTCCGAAGTCCCAAGTGTTTTCTTCTTCATTGTATTCATACATTGGGAAATCGTTAATTATACAGAATTCAAATTTTTCTTTATCTATTAATTCTAATTCTTCTCCTAGTTTTGTTCTAAGAAGACCTGCTAGTTTATTTATCTTATTTTTAGTGTCTGCTAATATAAATAGAGCACTATTTGGTTTTAAGTTAGCTACTTCTATTAGTTCTTTTCTTATGTTGTCATCTAAAAATTTATCTATTGATGACTTGAATGATAGATCCTCTCCTACTTTAATATATGCAAGAGCAGGAGCTCCTACACTCTTCATATATTCCTCCATTTTTTTATACCAAGAATTTGATTTGTCTATTTTTTCTACTGTTATTCCTCTTATTTGTGAAGTTTTAAATGGTTCAAAACTACTTTTTGATAATGCTTCAGTTAAATCTTTGATAATTAATGGGTTTCTTAAGTCAGGTTTATCTGTTCCATAAGTTAACATTGCCTCTCTATAAGGGATTCTTCTAAAAGGTATATTACTTACTTTTTTGTTACCAAAGTGAGTAAAAATATCATAAAAGATTTTTTCTCCTACTTCATAAACATCTTCATCTGTAGCAAAAGACATTTCTAAGTCTAATTGATAGAATTCACCATATAGTCTATCACTTCTTGGATCTTCATCTCTAAAACAAGGAGCTATTTGGAAATATCTATCAAAACCAGAGCACATTAGTAATTGTTTGAATATTTGTGGTGCTTGTGGTAGTGCATAGAATTTACCTTTATATTTTCTTGATGGCACTATAAAGTCTCTTGCTCCTTCTGGTGAAGAGGCTGTTATTATTGGAGTTTGTATTTCAGTAAACTTCATTTCTTTCATTATTTTTCGCATATAATCTAATACTTCGGTTCTAAATAGTATTCTATCATGTATTTTAGGATTTCTTAAGTCTAGATATCTATATTTTAGTCTAGTATCTTCGAAGGCTTCAGTACTTCTATTTATTTCGAATGGTAGGACGTTTTTGGCTTCTCCTAGAACTTCAAAGGAAGTTACTAGTATTTCTACTTCTCCTGTTTTCATATTTGGATTAGTCATACCTTCAGCACGATGTCTTACTGTTCCTGTTACGGTAAGAGTACTTTCTCTTGTGATGTCTTTAAATTGTTCCATCTCTTCACTTATTAACTGAATTAGACCTGTTTCATCTCTTAATGTCATAAATACGAGGCTTCCTAGATTTCTTTTTTGCTCTAACCAGCCTGCTACTCTTACTTCAGTGCCTATCTCTTTAGTGGATACTTCTCCACAATAGATTGTTCTGTATTTGTTTTTCATTTTTATCTTCCTTTCTTATAGAAAAAGAGCACATTAATTATTATATAGGGACGAAATGTATCCGCGGTGCCACCCTACTTCACTAATGTGCTCTTTATAGTTTATATCGGAACTATCCGTTTCTATTTTTTGCTATTATTTGTCACTAATAATAATAGAAAATCTATATTTATTATATAATTATTATTGTTAATTGTCAATTATTATTTTTTATTTGTTTTAGAACTATCTCCTGTTTTATAGTCTATGGTTATACCTTCTTGAACGTTATAGACAAAGACATTGAACTTTATTCCTTCACCTTGGTCCTCTACTGAAAGAGCCTCTATTTGAACTCCGTCTGCTAAAAGGTTATCATCTTTGAATATTGGTGTTACTCTATATAAGACGTGATTATTGGTTTCTTTGATGTAGTCTGCTACTTTATTTTCAAATTCTAACATTCCTACGGTATTCATATATCTTGTACAGGTAATTAAGTTCTTTTCATTAGCGTTTTCTCCAGTTAATTGGTAACCTATTAGATGGCAACGATTATAGAGATATTTACCATCGACATTATCATATTTTATGGTATGCCAACCTGTTGGTTTAATAGAACCTATTGATCCTCTTTTTTCTGTTGGCATTAATTCTTTTGATATATTAGCAGAAACAGTGGTGCATCTTCCTAGATGGTCTAAATCACCATATTCTTCATATGCTTTAGTTGTCATCTCCTCTTTAGTAAAATTTGGTTCATTATTGTTTATTACTACATAGGGAGAACTGCTATAAGAGGGAATATCAGTAATAGTATTTGTTTCTGCAAAAGTATCTTTTATTAAGTATTTATTTATATCTTCTTTATAATAGTCATAAAAGATAATTGGCAGTATTAATAATAGACTTAGGGCTAATTTCTTTTTACTCTTCTTATTCTTCATACTTTTTTACTTCCTTACTTTTCTAACATTATAGTAATTGGTCCATCATTTATTAAGTTTACTTTCATATCTGCTCCAAAGATACCTTCTTCGATGGGAATATTTGTATCTTTTAGTTTTTGATTGAATTTATTATATAGTATACTAGCGGAATCTCCTCCTAGAGCTTTAATGTAAGATGGCCTTCTTCCTTTTGAGGCATCAGCATATAGTGTAAATTGACTTATTGATAATATACTTCCTTTGACATCTAAAAGAGATTTATTCATAACACCATTTTCATCGTCAAAGATACGAAGATTTATTATTTTGTCAACCATATAATTTATTTCTTTTTCACTATCTCCTTCAGTAAAACCGACAAATATTAATAGGCCTTTATCGATCTTTCCTACTATTTTATCTTCTACTGTTACACTAGAGGATAGTACTCTTTGTATTAATACTTTCATTAGTTAATCAGCCTTTCTACTTTTTGAACAAATTTTAAATTTAATAAGTCGTTTAGATATTTTTCTAGTTTTTCTTTGTTTTCTACTAGTACTGTTATGCTATATACTTTGTATTCACTTTTATTAATAGTTGATATGCTGTCTATGGTTATGTTGTTAGTAGAAGCTTTAGTTATGATATCTAATAGATTATCATACGCATTAGTATATATTATTATGTCAGATGGATATTTTTTTGTTATATTTTCATTCCATTTAACATTTATTAATCTTTCTTCAGTATCTAGTATATGCCTACAGCTAGTTCTATGGACTGTTATTCCTGATCCTCTTGTTATATATCCTATGATATTGTCTCCAGGTAATGGCTTACAGCAGCCACTTAAACTAGCTTTTATTTCTTTCATACCCTCTACTAGGACATCATTCTTTAGAACTTCTTCTTTATAGTAGGTTGTTTCATTTATTTTAGTAGTTATGTCTTTAGTAGGCTCTTCTTTTTTGTTTATTATTTTTATGATACTAGATGGTGTATATTTACCAATATTTATGGCTACATATAGATCATCTATATCTTTTAATTTTAGTTCTCCTAGTATGATATCGATGTTTTTATTAGAAAGAAAATTATTTATTGATATATCTTCTTTTCGTAATTCTTTTTCTAGTAATTCTCTTCCTTTTTCAATATTTTCATCTTTTTCTAATTTGCTATAATAGGCTCTTATTTTATTTTTAGCACCATTTGTTACAACGAAGTTTAACCAATCTTTACTTGGCTTTGAAGCATTATTAGTGTTTACTTTAATAATATCTCCGGTAGAAAGCTTATAGTCTAATGGTACTATATTATCATTTACTAAGGCTCCTACTATTCTATCTCCTACTTCACTATGAACTTTATAAGCAAAATCAACAGGAGTAGATTCTTTTGGTAGTTCTACGACATCTCCTTTTGGGGTATATACATAGATGGTATCGTTAGATAGAATATCTTTTTTTACTGAAGAAATAAATTCTTCAGGAGTTACAGAGTCTTCGTTTAATTCAATAATATTTCTAAATATTTGGAGTTTCTGCTCCATCTTGTCTTTAGCGGCTTTAGCTCCATTGATACCTGATTTATAAGACCAATGAGATGCTATACCATATTCTGCTATTTTATTCATTTCATAAGTTCTTATTTGAATTTCAAATAATTCACCATCGATACCAAAGACTGTTGTATGTAATGATTGATATAGGTTTGTTTTTGGCATTGCTATATAATCTTTAAATCTTTTTGGTACTGGTTTATATTTGGAGTGGATTAAACCTAGTGCTAAGTAACAATCTTGTTCTGTATCTACAAATACTCTAAGAGCTAGTATATCATAAATGTCGTCAAATTTCTTTCCTTTACACATTTTATTATAGATACTATAGATACTCTTGCTTCTTCCTTTTATTTCGTGATTGATATTGTGTTCGTGAAGTAGATTAGATACTTCATTTAACATCTTTCCGACTGCTTCATCTCTTTCGGTCTTCTTTTGATTTAATCTTTCTACTATATCAAAATAGGCTTCTGGTTTTAAGTATCTTAGTGATAAGTCTTCTAGTTCACTCTTTATTTTATATATACCTAATCTATGGGCTACTGGCGTTAATATTTCTAAAGTTTCTTTGGCTTTTCTTTTTTGTTTTTCTTCCGATAGGACGTGAAGAGTACGCATATTATGAAGGCGATCTGCTAATTTAATTATTATTACTCTTACGTCTTCAGATAGACCTACTAGAATCTTTCTTTGATAAGCTGCTGAAGCTTCTGTGTCGGTAGAAAAGTTTATCTTGTTTATTTTAGTTACGCCATCTACTAGAAGAGCTATTTCACTACCAAATAGTTCTTCTATTTCTTCTTTAGTGGCGTCAGAGTCCTCAATTGTATCGTGCATTAGAGCGGCAGCCATACAAGGGGCATCCGCAGATATTTCTGTTAATATAAGGGCAACATTTAATGGGTGAAGAATATAATCATCGCCTGAGATACGCTTTTGTCCAAAGTGTTTCTTCTCAGCATAATCATAGGCTCTTCTTATTAATTCTTCATCTTCTTTGTTGTCATTATATTCTTTAAATTTATTTATTAAGTCATCAATAGTTAAATTGATTGTTTTTTTACTCATAGTTTCACCTCCTGGTGATTAACAGTTTATTCCTTTTATTCGCATTTCTTCAATGTCATCTTTTTTATTTGTTTTCTTTTCTTTTTTTGGCTTTGTTAGTCTTCTTGTTTCTAACATTAACCACAAGTTATTTGATACATAGATTGATGAGAATACTCCTGCGATAAATCCTACTAATAGTGCTATGTTGAAGTTTAGTATTTCACTTGATCCGAATATTATTAAGCATATTATTGGCACTATTGTGGTGGCTGTTGTCATAATGGTTCTAAAGAATGTTAGTCTTACAGAATCGTTTACTAATTCTGGTAGATCTTCTTTAGTTACTTTCTTTCTACTGTTGTAGTTTCTTCTTACCATATCAAATGTTACTATAGTGTCGTTTATAGAGTATCCTATGATAGTTAGTATAGCAGCGATAAAGACTGAATCTATCTGTAAATGGAATACTCCAAAGAAGATTATAGTTATTAGTACATCGTGCATTAGAGCTATTATTCCACTTATAGCATAATTAAATCTAAATCTAAAACTTACATAGATTATAATACCTATTAGTGATATTATAACTGCTAGTATGGCATTTTTAATTAGTTCTTTCTTTACGAAGTCTGATACTACAAATATATTAGTAGAAGTATTATATTCTTCTTCTAAATTAGTTGATAGTTCTTTTATTTCTTCTTTAGTTAATTTTTCTGCTACTACGATAGTAGTAGAATCTTTTGTTTTGTCTATTTTTTCAATTGTATAATTATCTAGTTTTATGTCTTCGGTAGTATTTACAGTGATACTTGTTCCACCAGTAAAGTCTACTGCAAAGTTAAAGTGTGTTACTAATGAATAAGTAAGTCCTCCTACTATTATTAATAGTATGATTGGTAGTATTATTTTTCTTGATTTAACAAAATCTATTTTCTTAAATGGTATTCTTACTTCTTCGCTTGGTATTATTTTCTTTTTGGATAAACCTATGAATAGATTTGGTTTATCATCAAAAGCTCCTGAATTAGCAAATAATCTTACTACTGATTTTGATAGGAATACTAAGACTATTACAGTTAATATTATGTTTATTATTAGCATTGTTGCAAAACCTTTTACACTTGATTGTCCTAATATAAATAGTATTATGGCTACTATTATGGTAGTTATATTGGCGTCTAGTATACTTGATAGTGATTCTTTATTACCTAATTCTACAGCTTCTTTTAGTGGTTTACCTATTTTTAATTGGTCTTTTATTCTTTCAAAGCTTATTACAGAAGCATCTACAGCCATACCTATACCTAGAAGCATTGCTGCGATACCTGGTAATGTAAGAGTGCCTTCGATTAGATAGAATACTAGGAATGATAATGTAGTATATAGTGTTAGAGCAGTACCTGCAATTAAGCCACTAAAATGGTATATTAAAATCATTATTACTAGTACTAAAGCTATTCCTATTATTCCTGCGAATAGTGTTTTATTTAGAGCAGTCTCTCCATATGTTGCCTCGACTGTTCTTGATGATAATTCTGTTAGTTTTGTTGGTAATGCTCCAGAGTTTATTAGTTCTACTAGAGATTCTGCTTCTTCTTTAGTGAATGATCCTTGGATTATTACATCAGAACTAAATGCCTCTTCTACTCTAGCAGCAGATAAACATTTAGAAGTAGATAGTGATCCACAAAAAGCTTTTTCTTTAAAGAAGGAATCTGTATTTTCATCATAATCTAACCATATTACAATAACATTGTTATCTAAATCTTTTACTGATTTAGTTACTTCGTAAAACTTATCTTTATCTTTAATGGAAAGACTTACTGCTGGTTTACCATATTTATCTGTGACTACTTTAGCAGCTCCTCCTAAAACATCAGCATTCATTAGTAGATTATCATTATAGTCTCTAAATGAAAGTACTGCAGTTGAAGATATTACTTCTCTTGCTTCGTCTTCATTTTTTATTCCTGCTAGAGCTATTCTTATTTTATTTTCATCTTCTATATTTATTTCTGGCTCATTTACTCCTAGTATATCTACTCTTTTTAATATAGCTTTATATGTATTATTAACCATATCAGCATCTAGTTTTTTATCGTCTAATGGTTCTATTTCATATAGTACTTCAAATCCTCCTTGAAGATCTAAGCCATAGTTTATTCCTTTAAATACTGGTATACATAAATAGGCTGATAGAAATAATACTATTAAGGTCATTAATGTTCCTATTATTACTTTACTCTTTTTATTCTTTATTTTGATAATTAGTATTACACTAAGGAGTAGGACTACTCCTAGTGCTATTAAAATGTATTTCATTATATCTCCCTACTCTCTTTCTTTATTTTTTCTTTTATATATTCATCTACTTTTTGAATATCAATACTTATTATATCGTTTACCATTTCTGATATTGATAAATTAGTAGCTTTACACCATTTGGTTATTTTTAGATAATTATATATATCTATACTTTTTATATAGTCATAATTATCTTTTATCATTCTTAGCTTTACATTAAAAGCTCCTCTTAAACTTTGATATAGTTCTTTTTCTGATTTATACTCCATTTACATCACCATATTTATTATACTATATTACAGAGAAAAATCAAACAAAATATCAAGAAAAAAATAGCCAAATGACTATTTTTCTCTTTTTAAATTTTGTTTTTTTCAAATAATAACTCAATATCAATATCTAAAGCATCCGCAATATTACTGACAGCATCAATAGAAAAGTTCTTCTTAGTATTAGGAGCTTCTATTCTTCTAATGAATTCGTGAGAATATTCTGTCTTTTCCGCAAGTTCTGCTTGGGTCATATGTTTGCTTTTTCTATAATACTTTATATTTTTAGCTACTAATTCATAAACGTCACAACGTTTTTCTTTTACTTTTTTCACACCATCACCTTAATGTTATTTTCTCACAAATTTGGAAATTTTTATGTAAACTATTTGGTTACATTTTTATCTTTTTTGCTTACTTACGCCACATTTTCATATTCTTTTTTGATTTTTACTAAGATTTTCTTTTCATTTCTTGATACTTTTACTTGATTAACACCTAAAATATCTGCAACTTCACTTTGTGTTTTATCTTCATAGTATCTTAGATAAATTAGTTTTTTATCTTCCTCTGACAGCTTATTTAGTTCTTCTTGTAGTAATAGGTAATCTATATTATAATAATCTTTATTATCTTTTACTGTATCAAATAAAGTTATATCTTTACCATTATTATATATTGTACTTTCTAAACTTACTGTTGGAACCATCGAAGCATATACTGTAGTAATTATATTAGGATCTATTTCAAGAAAAGCTGATAATTCTTTAATACTTGGCTCTTTCATTAGTCTTTGACTTAATATTTGTTTTGCTTCATTTATTTTTTTATACAATGAATAATTATCTTTAGCTACTTTTAAAGTCTTGGTATTGTTAATAAAAGCATAGATTTCTCCATATATGTATTTATAAGCATATGTAGAAAACTTAGCATTTTTATCTTGCTTATAATTATTATAGGCTTTTATAACTCCAAGAACTCCTACTTGATATAAGTCTTCTACTTCGTAACCTTTAAAGTATTTATTTATTATCATATATATTAACCCTTGACAAGAATTAATTACTTCTTCATATTTGTTTTTGATATTAGATCATCCTTTCAAATAATTTAAAAGCCTCTCTTTCATTATCTATTTTTGGTATATCTTTTAGTAGTTTTCTTGAAATATTAAACTTATCGCATATTATCATTTTGCCATAATTATTATATTCTTGATATATTTTATTTAGATATTTGATACTGTAGCTATCTATTGAATACATATTATCTATATTTAGAACGATGTACCTAAAATCCTTTTCTATTATTCCTTTTATTGTATCTTTATTTAGGTCACCCTTCAACCTTATAAATAATATTCCTTTGCTAAACTCCATACTTGTTTTTAACACTTCAGTCACCTCATTATTAATTTAGCATATTTTGTAATTAAAATATACTTATTCGACAAAGTTAGATATTTTATTACATCGACATTTTTTGACTAAATTTTCTTTTATATATTGTTTTTATTAGTAATGGAAGAACTGCTAATGTGATAAACGATATAATTACAATTATTATTTTTATAGTATCTTTAGAGTTTATATTTTTCTTATAACCAGTATCTACAGGTGTTATATTATGTTCTTCTATTTTATTATTTAATAGTTTAGTATCAGTGTTTTCTATTTGTGATTTTATTTCTTCTAGATCTTTGGGATCTTCTATAATATATTTATAATATATTTTATAGTCTTCTTCATCCTTTATATAGGATGTATCATCTATATAAGCATAATATTCTTCACTATAATAATTCTTTACTATATTGTATCTATAAGTCATTATATCTCTTCTAGTGCACTTTTTAGTCTTATCTAAGGGGTAAATACTATGACTTAACTCAGGCTTTTCTAGTGAATAATTTATGTCTTTAAAGTTACTTATTGAATAGTTATAATCTTTTACTTTGTATTCTTTATTCTTAGTGTTTATACTACCATTTTTAATTAGATAATCATTTTTATCATTGAAGTAAATATAAAAACTTACTTCAGCATTATCCACAGTAGTTAATACTATTTTTAAATCTCCGACTAAGTGTTCTTCATCAAAGATAAACTTTATATAACTATTAGCTTTAATATTTAAACCACTACAGTTACTACATTTATCTATTTCATAACTTATTTTTTCTTCTTTATCATATATATCTAATTTAGCTATATTAAGATCTTTATTTGATATTTGAAATGATAGTGACTTGGCTTTTGGTATTACTAAATATGGATATACTTCTTGGTATTCTTCTAGTACACTACTATCATTACTGCAGGTGTCTGTATATTCTACTTTATCACTTATCTTGGTATTATTTTCGTCTATGTTGGTATATCGTTTATCTTCCTCTCCTTTCTTTATATATTCACCTTCTTTTTCTTCTTTATAGAACTTATATCTTTTTTCTTCTTCGACTACTTTATAATCTTCTAGTTTTTTATCACTCCAGATAATTTCTTCTGCTAATACGTTTGGTAATAATGATAAACTAGTGATTATAAATGCAATGATTTTTTTCATCTTTTTCCTCCCTTCGCATTTATATACAACTTTTCTTTTTGAAATTCCCCGCTCTTTTGTAAATTTCTTTTAAATTATTAATTTATTACCAAATATTTACTTAAATGAGTGTATTATTACCAAAATAGAACTAATTATAGGATAATAAAAAAGTTATTAACCTATTATTAAGTTAATAACTTCATACATTAATCCTTTAAATTAAGATTATTTACTACTTCTTTTAATTAGTTTAGCGTGAACTACAGTTCTTTCAGTATCAGAATAGCAAGTACTTAAAGTTAGTATCTTGTCAGAAGTATCTAACTTAGTATTAAAGTTATAGATACTTCGACTACTTAAAGTATTTAGAAACTTATTATACTCTTCATCGCTACTAAAATTAGTTGTTATATAATAACTTTCTTCTTTTATTTTATAGACAGAGAATATCTGCCAAAGAGTGTTTTCTGTTTCAGTAGATAGTCTTATTATATGATTATCTTTATTAGTAAACCAAGAAGACTTTAATGTTTTACTAAGAGAACCAAACATTGTTTTATCTAGTCTACTATGGGCGTATAGAATTGTATTTTTATCTGACATTACACTGTTATTACGATAGTCCATAAATACCCAACCAGCTTCATTATATTTTTTGTCATAAGAATGATCTAAGTAATAATCATTATCTTTGTAGTGAACGAATGGATAGTTAATATTAGTATTATTAACATTGATCCAGCCGACAGTATCACTATTCTTAGTTTTTAATTTAGTTATATCAACATCTATTAAAGGGAATGTTATGTAATACCAATAATCACTTGATTTATCTTTATCTTCATTTACTAATTCTGTGTTTTCGTCGTCTTTCTTTTCTTTTACTTCAGTGTTATTGTTTAGACTGTCTACTATATTAGAAGTATTTTTATTGTCCTTACCCCATAAGAATATTTTTAAGAGAGAAAAGATAATTACTATTATAAAGAATATTAAAAGAATTGTCCAAAGTAATTTATTCTTCTTCCTTTTTCTATTATGCTTTTTATGTCCTAAATTATCATTAGATGGTGGTTCAATACTAGATGTTACTCTAGTTTCTTTTATTCTTCTTAGATCACTTGTAGTAAATAATAGTTCTTCAGTGTTATTACTACTATTGGTATAAATAGTATTATCTTCAATATCAAGAGAGGAAATATTATCATTGATATTATTATTTGTTATATCAAGAGGTGGATTATTACTACTAGAGGCGTGTCTTGGAGTATAAGTGTTATTATCTTCGTTATTCATTTTTATTATCACCTTAATATAATTATACTAATTTTTTTATATATTGACAAGTGATAAAAAGAAAAACTCTCTAATGAGAGTATTTATATTTTATTAATAATTTTTTTATATTCTCTTAAGCCTTAGGTCTTAAGAGGTAATAAATAAATTATTTACTTACTTTAACAGTTCTTTTTTTAATACTTAAAGCTGCTCCAGCACTAGCAAGAGCTATAGCACTAAGAATTAATACTAAGTTGATGTCTGAAGTTTGAGGGTTTTTAGTTTCTGTATTATTACCTTTTGCTTCTACTTTTACGAAGTTCATATATAAAGTAGTGTTTTCTTGGAAAGCTTTAGTAAAATCAGCTTTTGTTTTTAGTTCTTTATCTAGATAGTAACCTTCTAGTTTATAACCATCTTCTTCTTCACCAATTAGTTTATTTAGGTCAGCAATAACATCTTCATCAAATGTTGTTCCTTTTGGAACTACTATTGTGTTATATATTGTTGACTCTTTTGTATCGCTTAGTATAGCGGCTAATTTGATTGATACAGTGCCTTCTGCTAGATATTTATTATCTATTTCATTTGTGAATGAAGCTGTTACTATTGATATTGGTCTAACTCTTTGTTCACTTTCTTGAAGTTCTTTTAATGGGTCTGATATAGATATTGGTGCTATTCCTTCTGGATTAGAGAAATCTCCACCAGTAATTTCAATTGTACCAACAGCAGTCTCTTCATCACTACCGTATTCTAGGATAGAGTTACCGTTTTTACTTGTGAATATTCCATTTTCGATATACATTTCTACATTTCCATAGTATGACTGTGGATTTGTTTCAATTTGAATAGTAGAGCCACTTGGATTTATTCCATTTCCATAGTTTTCTGGTCTTGGTACATATGCTCCAGTAGCAGTGAATTCTCCACCTTTAATGTTGTATGTACCAGATTTTGCTCCGATAGCAGATCCTTCACCAGTTATTTTAGTATCTTCTTCGATGTTCCATACAGCGTTTCCTGCTCCATATAATGCTACAGCATTTTTTCCTGCAGCGTTAACAGTGGCTCCTGCTTTTACATTAATAACTGGACGATTAGATGTTTCTTTGATATAACCATTTACTGTTATACCGTTTTCTGTTGCATTGATTGTTCCTTGGAAGTTTACTACTCCACCGTAACTTTGTGTTGTTGTTCCGTAGAATACTGAAATACCTGTATTTCCGTTTAGAGTTACATTTTTACCTACTGTTAATGTAGAATATGGTTCAGTAGTAGAAGTAGTACTAGCCCAAACGTTTACAGCAACGTGTCCTTTATGAGTAATAGTACCTGTACCAGTAATATTTAATGAACCATTATCAATTATGATTGATTTGTTTTCTGGTATAGTAAGGTTTCCTGTACTATCTGGTAACATAGTTGGATCAGTACTAAGATTATGACCATTTAAGTCTAATGTTAGTGATTTACCACCTGTTACCATAAGTGAACTACTATTACCTTTATGGTTTTCAATGTTGGCAGTTAGTTTGATTGTGTCTCCACTAGCAGCTGTACTAAATGCATTTATTAATTCAGCATCAGTACTTGCTGTTAGTTCAGCGGCTTTAACACTTGGAACAAATAGTGCTATAGCTGCCATAAGAAATAATAATTTCTTTTTCAATTTTATTCTCCTCTCTTTCTTAGATAGTCTCCCTATCTTTAATATAATTATATCAAAATAAAAAAAAATTTCAAGTAGCTTGTCGTTTTTTGTAATAATATTTACATTAAAAAAGAACTAAATTCTAGTTCTTATTCTTGAATATTTTGATTAGGATCTAATCTACTATAAGAAGTAATATCTTCTGTGCAGGTTATAAATAATGTTAGAGAAAGTTTTTCTCCTAGATCTTCTTCATTTATAGTTATTACTTTAGTAATGTCTTTTATACTATTATATTTATCTTTTAGTTTCTTTTTAGCTAAGTTGATAGCTTTTTCTTTTACTTCGTCATAAGTTAGAATATCATTTATTACTTTTGTTTCATATTGATATTCTTTATTTAGAGATAATGAGGAGATGTTATCTTTAAATATTACTTTAGTATCTTTATTGAAGCTTTTATATTTTTTAAAGTCAAATAGTGATATTCTTTTATTTAAGAAAGTAAAAGTTAATACTTTTTTACTCTTTCCTGTATATGATATTTCATTATAAGAATATGGATATTCTATATTTATGGTATACCAGACTTCTCCTAGTACACTACCTTTAGCAGAGCTTAATACTTTTTCGTTATTTGGCATAGTAATATAGGGAGATATTATTACTTCTCCTTTAGTTACATAATTATTTACTTCTTTTTGTTTTTCACCTTTAGTAGCTTCAATTACTTTTATTATAGCATTTTTACTAGCAGTTATATTATATATAGCAATATCTTGATTATCTTTATTTATTATTCTTTCTTCTACTCTTACTATATATTTAGTACCTACTCTTGTTATTTCTAACCATTCTAAATTATCTTTATTATCTTTTAATATTTTATTTTCTATTTTTTCTATTTCATTATAACTTTTTACAAAAGAATATTTTTTAATACCATAATAATTTAACTCTTTTTCTAGTAGTTTTATTATACTACTGTTGGAGTGTATTACTTCAACACTAAATATTACATTAGATAATATATAAATTATTATTAGACTTAGTATTAGAAAAGATATTATAAAGATATTTTTTTTAATTAATTTTAATAGTTTTAATTTACCTTGGTATTCTATTACTTCAATATTATAGATAGTTTTGTATTTATTTATCTTTTCTAGATCTTGATAGTTAATTATTAGATCTGCTTCTTTATAAGAAACATTTACTACTTTAATAATATTTATATTATTATATATTAATCTTTTTAGAAAGTTATTAATATTTTTTCCAGTTACTTTTATTTTAATATTACTAGAAAATATTTTAAGTATCTTATCTTTCATAATCACTCTTCTCTCTTAGGAAAAGGTTATTTTAGTTATTTTTCCTGTTATTAGTATTTCTTCTTCGAACATCTTTGATATAACTAGATTTTCTCCTTCAATTATATAGAGATTGTTTTGATTACTTATTGATATTAGAGTACTAGAGAAATCTACTATTTTGGTATAGTTTATTATATCTAGATTGTTATTTTTATAAATAATACTAAATTTTTTATCGTTTATATAGTTATCTAGTTTACTTATTAGTTTTATTTTTTTCATATTAATATATATGTAATAGGACTAAAATTTATGAAAATATTGGATTATATAGGTATTCGTAGTGCATTTTTATTTACTTTTGTCATAAGTTATATTGAATACAAAAAAGGGGTGGATTATATGTGTAATAATGAAAATAATACTTGCGAGAATTGCATCGCGGATATCCTTAAAGTTATCCTTATACTTCAGCAAAGTGTATGTCAAAATGACTGCTGCCTAGAGACTTGTGATAGAGGTTTCTTAGGTCAGAATAGTAGTTTCTGCTACAATACTAGACCTATTCAGCTATATACTTGTTCAGGGGGAAGTACACCACTTGCAATGCCAATTAGTAAAGATCCAAGTGTTACCACTACAAGTACTGTTTTTAGATTAGAAAAGTTAGATGGCTGCTGTGCTACTTGTAGAGTACTTGCTCCTAATACTGATGAGACTAGTGTATTTCCATATGAAGCTACTAACTCATTCTTTACTATTAACTTAGGTTGCTGTTGTGTACTTAGATGTCTTGATGATACATTTGTTGAATGTATATAAAAAGCAGGTAAATATTCCTGCTTTTTTCACTACAAGTCTTAGGTCTTGTAGTGTTATTTTTAGCCTGTAGTCTAAAAATAATAGATTGGGATTAGTAAGAAAAAATAGAACTTTTAAGGTTCTATTTTAATTATTTCTTAACTTAGCATTATGTTTCTTTTCTACTTCATCAGTTATTTTAGTAAACACTTCTGTTACTTCTTCTAGAGTAAGAGTTTTATTTGGATCTTCAAAATATAATGAGAATGCTAGTGATTTATTATTTTCTCCTAATGAAGAATCTACATATAAGTCAAATACTTCTATCTTAGTAAGAAGTTTACCTCCAGCTTTCTTGATAGTTTTAATTACTTCTTCAGAAGTTATATTTTTATCTAATACGAAGGCCAAGTCTTTAGTTATGCCAGGGAATTTATTTATTTCCTTGTATTTCATTTTTGATGTTTTAATATCTTTTAATAGTGATAAGTTAACTTCTACTACAAAGATATTATCTTTAGTAATAGTAGGATGTATTTTACCTATTATACCTACTTTTTTATTATCTATATATATACTAGCAGCTACTCCAGGATGTAATTCTTTAGGTAAGTCTTCTTTCTTATAGTAGTACCTATTATTATAACCTAGATAATTTAATACTTTTTCTAATATTCCTTTTATTATATAATAGTTTACTTCTCTATTTGAACCTAGTTTATTATAATAAGTTCCACTCATTAGAAGAGTTAATTTTTCCTCTTCATAGTGTTCTTTATCCTTTACATAATAACTTTTTCCTATTTCAAAGAGATTTATATTACTATTATTATGTTTAGTATTGTAGTCATATACTGACAGTAGGCTTGGTATTAGACTATATCTTAGAGTACTTCTCTCTTCAGTCATTGGATCTTGAAGTTTTATACTATCAAATTCATCATTAGTATATTTATGTACTTCACTCTCTTTTATTAGGGAGTAAGTAAGAGTTTCTGATAGACCTAAAGTGCTAAGTAGATGTCTAATACTTCTATTTGTTTTATCTATCTTTCCTGTTTTAACTGGCAAGATCATTTCTCTACCTTTTATGTTATCTATGCCATATATTCTTCCTACTTCTTCAATTAAATCTTCTTCGATTTCGATATCTATTCTTCTAGAAGGTACGGTAACTAGTACTTTATCTTCTTTATCTTCAGTAGTAAAATCTAATTTTCTAAATATATCTAGGATAGTATCTTTACTTAACTCTATTCCTAATACTTTATTTATTTTATTATATGATATTTCTATTTTTTTATCTTTTATATCAATATTTTTATATTCTAGAGTACCTTCTACTATTTTAGCATCTGCATACTTTTCTAATAGATGTAAGCTTCTTTCAATAGCCATATATGTTCTTTTTGGATCTAGACCTTTTTCAAATCTATTTGAAGCTTCACTCCTAAGTACTTTTTTACTTGTCTTTCTAATTAGTACAGGATCAAAGATAGCACTTTCAATAACAATATTTTTAGTATCAACTTCTACTTCAGTAGATAGTCCTCCCATAATACCAGCAAGGCCAATAGCACCAGTATTATTATATATTACTATATCAGAAGTAGTTAGTGTTATTTTTTGATTATCTAATGTAGTTAGTTCTTCATTAGAGGCTGCTAATCGTACTCCTAGAAGGCTTCCTAATCTATCAGCATCATAATAATGAAGTGGCTGACCTGTTTCTAACATTACATAGTTAGAGATATCTACGACATTGTTTATCGGTCTGATACCTGAAGCTATTAGTCTATTTTTAATAAAGTTAGGGCTTTCTTTGATAGTTACATCTTTTACTTTTCTAGCTAGGAACAATGAACAATAAGGTGTATCTACGTTTAATTTTAATTCATCACTTATATTACCAGTACCTTTACTGTGTGATAAATCTATATCTTTTACTTTTTTGTCATAGATAGCTCCTAATTCATAAGACATACCTAATATACTTAGTAGATCCCCTCTATTGGATGTTAGTTCAAAGTCTATTACTTCATCATCTAATTCTAAATATTTTATTGGGTCTTCTCCTACTTTAGCAGTACTATCTAATTCACAAATACCATTTATATCTTCGTCTTTTAAGAATTTATGATCTAGACCTAGTTCAGCAATAGAACATAACATTCCATTAGATTCTACTCCTCTTATAACACCTTTTTTGATTGTACCTCCTGGTAGTGTAGCGCCTGCTAGAGCAACAATTACTTTTAAGCCTTTTCTGACATTTGGTGCACCACATACTATTTGTAGTACTTCATTACCTACATCTACCTTACATACGTGTAAATGATCAGAGTCTTGATGTATGTTACATTCTAGTACTTCTCCTATTACGAGGTTAGTGCAGTTTATTAACTTACCAGCACTATCATATTCATTTCCGACACCAGTCATTTTTTCGGCTATTGTATTTATATCTTCTTCTAGATCTATGTAATCACTTACGAATTTTCTTGATAACTTCATTACTCTTCATCCTTTCTATCGAATTGTCTTAACATTCTGACATCATTAGTATATAGATATCTTATATCTGGAATGTTATATTTAAACATTGCTAATCTATCTAAACCTGTACCGAAGGCAAAACCAGTATATTTTTCTGGATCATATCCGCCCATTCTAAGTACATTAGGATGAACCATACCTGCTCCTAATACTTCAATCCAACCAGTGTTTTTACATAAAGGACAACCTTTTCCACTACATTTAAAACAAGATAAATCTACTTCAACACTTGGTTCAGTAAATGGAAAGTAACTTGGTCTAAATCTTACTTTAGTATTATCTCCAAGTATTCTTTTAGCAAATATTTCTAGTGTTCCTTTTAAGTCTGCTAATGAGATATCTTTATCAATAACTAAACCTTCTACTTGGCCAAATTGATGTGAATGAGTGGCATCGTCGTCTCTTCGATAAACTTTACCAGGACAAATTATTCTAATTGGTCCTTTTTCTGTATTTTCTTCCATAGTATGAGCTTGAGCACAAGATGTTTGAGTACGAAGTAAATATTCTGTATCTATGTAGAAAGTATCTTGAGCATCTCTTGCTGGATGTCCATCTGGAACATTAAGTCTTTTGAAGCAATATTCATCTGTCTCTACTTCATTTCCTGGTACTACATCATAGCCCATACTTACAAAGATGTCTTCTACTTCTTCAATTATTCTATTAAATGGATGAAGAGATCCTGTTATTATTTCTTCGCTAGGTAAAGTAATATCTATTGCTTCTTTTTCTAGTTTTTTATTTATTTCTTCAGTTTCTATTCTTGTTTTTACTTCTTCGAATAATGTATTAAAGTAAGTTCTAACTTCATTTACTTTGATACCATATTCTTTTTTGTCTTCATTTGGTATTTCTTTAATTTTACTTTGAAGTAAAGTAATTACTCCTTCTTTACCTAAATATTTACTTTTAATATCTAATAGTTCTTGATTTTTACTTAGACTTTTCAAATCGCCTTCTATTTGTTTTTTTATTTCCTCTGTATTCATAATTCCTCCCTATACATTATCAAGAAGCATTATTACTTCTTCTTTACTTAATTTTTTTTCATATTCTTTTATTTTATTTAAATAGTTATTATGACTAATAGTTAGATCCTCTAATGAATCATATACTATTTTATCAATGTTCTTAACACCATACTTTATAAGATATTTTATATTTAAATCAGTATCTATATAGTTATCTTCAACTAATGATAGAACATAAGGACTTTTATTTTTAAGTATTTTTTTATATGTTTCATTACTTATATATCTTAATAAATATTCTATATTATAATTCATATGCACCTCTTTTAAATAGAAAAAAGGTGATACCATAAAAGGACGAATTATTATCCGCGGTACCACCTTTCTTTATAACTAATGTTATACTTCTTAAAATCTATAACCTGATTAATGGTATAAAACTAAAGGGTGAATTCGTATTAAATATCTTATTAGGCTTCCACCATTCCTAACTCTCTATAAAGCATCTTTAATATTACTACTTCCTTATCTTGGTTTTATTTATTTCTTTGTTTAATACATTTTAATAATCTTTTTACTTCTTCTGGTTTGTTTGTTAATATGTCTTTACCATAATATTCTGAACCAGCATCTGTACTTATTCCGTATCTATTAGCATATGAGTTTACGCCCTCTATTAATAGTGTCTTTGGATTAGGTATACTGCTAGTTGTTTTCTTAAATATCTCATCGCTCCCAAACTTAATTGCGTAGTATGGTTCTACTTTAGTTATATTACTAATTATGCTACTTCTTGTTTGATCTAACATAAAGCAACTTAGTTTTAGGTCTCCTCCAAAAATTTCATTTAATAATTTATTGTTTCTATAGTTAAAACGAAATCTTGGTTCTTTTGGCAATTCTTTACTTAATATTTTTACTGTTTCATCTATTATAAATGGAGTATCAATTGCTTGTTCTTCAAATAGGGCTAATCTATTTAGATTGTAGATTATACTACTTGATTCTTGCTTTAGTAATTCTGTACATAACTGTACATCATTTTGAGCAAACTCAGAGTATGCTATTTCTTCAGGATACATTCTACATATTGCGTGTGATATTTCTGGATCCTCTTTTAGGTAATTATAAGCAAACTTAAGTTTTCCTTTCATGGGTTTATTAGTTCCATCTATAGCTATTGATTCAACTGCTTTAGCTAAGATATACTTATAAACATTTGCTCCTTTATCTTGCATTTTGTATAATTCTTCTGTTGTAGGCATAAATAATTCTTTGTAATTACTCTCTCTTTTGGTAAAATCATAATTATTTTTTAATACATTATTTACTTCTTTTCTAGTCATTTTAATTTCCCCTTAATTAAAACTATATTGTCATTAAGTCTTTTTCTTTCTCTTTTAATTTTTCATCAATTATTTTATTGTATTCTTGAATTAAGTCTTGAACTTTTACTTCAGCATTCTTTTCATCATCTTCGGGTAATTCTAGACCCTCTAATGATTTATTAGCATCTTGTCTGATATTTCTAAGTGCTATTTTAGCTTCTTCTGCTAAAGCTTTTACTTGTTTAACTAATTCTTTTCTTCTATCTTCTGTAAGCGCAGGTATTACTATAAATACTACTTCACCATTGTTGTTTGGTGTTACTCCTAAATTAGCTTCAAAGATAGCTTTCTCGATAGCTCCTAGAGCACTTCTATCAAATGGTTTTATTGATAGTTGTCTTGCTTCGGGAACTGAGATATTTGCTAAACTTTTTATTGGTGTTGGTACTCCATAGTATTCTACTAATACACCATCTAACATTGAAGGATTAGCTCTTCCTGCTCTAACATTTAGAAATTTATTTTCTAGTGATTCAATAGTTAACATCATTTTTGATTCTGTATTATTTAATATTTCTTCCATAATATCTCCTTTTTACATATGCTATTTTACCATATTTTTGCTTTTATGTAAACATTTATGCTTGTTTTTCTTTAATTATTACTTTTATACAAAACATAAATAGTTTATTTTAGAGACTTAGGAATAAGGCTCTAAAATACTCGTGGAAGACCTCAAGGCTTCCACGAGAAATAATAAATAAATATTACTTTAATAATTCTTCTAGTATTTCTTTATTTCTTAGTAATCTTTCATCTTTTGGGGACAATTCAAGAGCTTTATTAGTGTAATAAAGAGCCTCTATTAATTTATTTTGTTTATACATACAAATAGATAAGAGATCATAGACAGTGTTATCCCAACTAAATACTTCATTTATATAAGTCTTTTGATGACTTTTAATATTTAAAGCTTTAAGTAAGTATTTAGAAGCTCTTTTATAATCCTCTTCTTCATACTCTAGTATACCTCTTTCAACATAAGCATCCCTTAAATACGGAGCTTCTTTAATGGCTTTATCTAACCACATTCTAGCTTCTTCTAGTCTATTTAAGTGTTTATACGATCTTGCTATAAAACGCATCGAAGCTGCTCTCTCATCTTTCCAAGTAGCAGTTTTTAAGTTTAAATGTTTTATTAAAGTATCTATACTTTCTTCCCATCTACCATAATACATATATTCTCTTCCTAGGTAATGAGTATTACGATCATCCTCAGGACTTTCTTTAATAGATAACTCTAATAGAGGCAGATAATTACTACGAGACTTTGTTTGATCAGGATAATGATTTAATGTTATAGTGTCAATCGTTATCATATTTTCTTTATCACTACCAGTATAAGTTAATACTTCGTGAACAGGATGAGTCCATTTATAATTCTTTCTTTGATGAATTTTGTCTATATAGAAACTAACTATTGGTTTATCATTATTATCTAAACTCCAGTTATAATTATATCTTGCTCTAGTAGTAGAGGTACTCCAGTGATCCTCTAGTTCTTTACGCCAGCCTTCTTTAAATACTTCGTCAAAGTCTTGACAAACACAAATATCAAAATCTTCAGGTACTAAATTAAGAGATTTATTTCTTGCTGTATCAAACCTCCAAGGATCTATTTTGGCGACAGTTACCTCTACTTTGTCTAATTTTTTTAGTAATTCTACAGTGTTATCTGTAGATCCTGTATCTAATACATAGATAGCATCTGCTTCTTTTACTGAGTTATACCAAGTATCTATAAACTTCTCTTCATTCTTACATATTCCATATACACATACTTTATATTTATTTCTTTGCATATATTACTCCCTTCTAAATAATATATGTAAAGAAAAATAAGAGAATACTTTTTATTTTATATTCTCTTATTTATTAATATATTTTAGTGAGCTACTTGTAGTATTAATGAGAAAATGCTTAGTATTAATATGTTTGCTATAGCAATTGTTACTACTATTTTAAGAGCCCATCTAAACCAAGTTGAGTATTCTATTTTTGCTAGAGCAAGTCCACCCATTATTGCTCCGCAAGTTGGTGTTATTAAGTTTACTAGTCCGTTTGCTGATACGATAGTCATTACTGCTACTTCTACACTGTATCCTAATTGTGATGCTAATGGTGCTATTATTGGTGTAGATAATGTAGCAAGTCCAGATGATGATGGTACTAGTATTGATAATACTATATGTAAGATATAGTTAAGTGGAATAAAGGCCATTTGTGGCATCTTTGATAGTATGTTAGCAGCATTGTAAATGATATAGTTATCTAAGTATGTCTCTTGCATTAAAACACTTGCTCCTCTTGCAATAGCAATAACTAGGATAACTCCAATCATATCGTCTGCTCCATCTACAAATGTATCTACAAAGCTCTTTTCACCAAACTTATTAATGATTGCTATGATAATTGACATTATTAAGAACCATAATGCTGCTTCATAGAACCACCAATCTCCTAGTGCTTCTCCTGTTAACCATCCTGTAAACTTATAGAAGAATGTTACACCAAATTCTCCCCAAGGGATAAAGCCTATTACCATTACGATGAATGTTAAAGCAAATAGGATTAATGTAACTTTTTGTTTACCAGATAATGTTACAGTTTCTTTTTCTTTCTTACTATTTTCTTCGTGTTCTTCAAAACTACCATATTTCTTTTCTGCAGCTTTTTGTTCTCTTAATGATAGGAATGTTGATCCTTTGTCTTTCTTTACTTTTTTAGCGTATTGTAGAACAAAGAATGTTGATATAGCGTATGTTGTTAGCCATATGAATACGGCAATTAGTATTACTACTCCGTGATTAGCACTAACTGATGCTGGTAAGGCACTTAGAGCTACTCCTGTAGCAAATGGGTTTACTGTTGAACCTAAGCAACCTGAACCTGCTCCTAGTAGTACTACAGCTGATCCTACTAATGGATCCATACCTGCAGCCATCATTGTAGCAGCTAGTAATACATAGAAACCTACTGTCTCTTCTAGCATACCATAAGTTGTTCCACATACTGAGAAGATAAACATTAATATTGGTATTAGTAGTAATTCTCTTCCTTTTAGTTTGTTTACTAATACTTTTATTCCTGTTTCTAAGGCTTTTGTTTTATTGATTACTGCTAGTAAGCCCCCTAGCATCATAATAAATATGCCGACATCAATTGCATTTTCAAACCCCAAGATTGGTGCTTTTAATACTTGTGATAAGCTTGCACCTACTGTTCCACTTCCGTCTACAATCTTTTGTACTTCTTCTGTTTCAGCTTCTTCTTTAGTTCCATCTACATATTCTGTAGTAGTAGTTTTTGTACCGTCTACAAATTGTGCTTTAGGAAGTACGTGAGATAATATTCCTAATCCAAATATTAAAATAAGGATTATTGAGAATGACGAAAGTAGTACTTTCTTTCTTTTTTTACTCATTTCTTTTTTACCTCCTTATATATAGTTTTAAGTATATTACTATATATTTCTTTTTGTTATTATAGATAATTATTTAATATAATTTTAATGCACTGTTTTAATTATATTGGGGTAGTGCATTTTTAGTAGTGGTTCACCTCCTCTTTATTACTGTACCTGTTAGTCCGTTTAGTGCTTCACTAGCTTTTTCTAAGGAACTTATTATAGCAGTTTTAGTATCAGAATCTTTTACAAAGTCGATGCAGGCTTCTACTTTTGGAAGCATACTTCCTTTAGCAAAGTGTCCTTTATTGATATAGTCTTCTCCTTCTTCAATAGTTAGTGTATCTAGAGCTATTTGATTACTTGTATTATAGTTTAGATATACTTTATCTATTGATGTTAGGATAAGAAGTTTATCGGCATCGATTAGTTTTCCTAAAAGAGCTGCTGATCTATCTTTATCGATTACAGCTTCTACTCCTTTAAGGGTGTTACCTTCTTTTACTACGGGGATACCTCCTCCTCCGACTGCTATGACAATATTACCTTCATCTACTAGTTTTTTTATTAAGTTCTTTTCAATAATATCTATTGGTCTAGGAGATGGTACTACTCTCCTATAACCACGACCAGCGTCTTCGATCATTGTATAGCCTTTTTCTTTTACTAATTCATCACTTTCTTCTTTACTATAGAACATTCCTATAGGTTTAGTTGGATTAGTAAAAGCACTATCTTTTTGATCTACTAAGACCTGTGTTATCAAGGTTCCACAATCTTTAGCTATACCTTCTTTAGTTAATTCTTCTTGAAGACATTGCTGAAGTTGGTAACCTATATAACCTTGACTCATACTGCCACATTCGGCAAATGGCATACTAGGAGTACCTGCTTCTCCATTGGAAGAGTACTCCATAGCTAAAGCTATTTGTCCTACTTGTGGACCATTTCCGTGTGTAACTACTATTTGGTTACCCTCTTTTACAAGTTTGATCATTATTTTTGCTACTTGTTTTAATAGAGACAATTGCTCTTCAGGTGTTTTTCCAAGAGCGTTTCCTCCTAGTGCTACTACTATTTTACTCATCTATATCACCAAGAGTGGCAAGCATTACAGCTTTAATAGTGTGTAGTCTATTTTCTGCTTCATCAAATACTTTAGAAGAAGAAGATGTAAATACTTCATCAGTTACTTCCATTTCTTTTAAGCCGAACTTTTCATATATGTTCTTACCAATAGTGGTATTTAGATCGTGAAATGATGGCAAGCAGTGTAAGAATATAGCATTTGGATTAGCATTATTCATTACACCTTTATTTACTTGATATGGTTTTAATAAAGATATTCTTTCTTTCCAAACTTCATCTGGTTCTCCCATTGAAACCCATACATCTGTGTATATAGCGTCGGCATTAGCACTAGCTTCTTGAACATTCTCAGTAGTACTGATAGTTCCTCCTGTAGTTAATGCTATCTCTTGGCATTCTTTAATTAATTCTTCTTTTGGCCATAATTCTTTTGGACCACAAGCTGTAAAATGAATACCCATTTTAGCAGATATTACCATAAGAGAATTAGCTACATTATTTCTAGCGTCTCCCATAAATACTAATTTTATTCCTTTTAGGTGACCGAAGGACTCTTCTATTGTCATTACATCTGCTAACATTTGTGTTGGATGAAATTCATTAGTAAGTCCGTTCCATACTGGTTTATCTGAGTATTTAGCTAGATTTTCAACTATTTCTTGATCAAAACCACGATACTCTATACCATCATACATTCTTGCTAATACTTTAGCAGTATCTTCAATACTTTCTTTTTTACCCATTTGACTACCAGTAGGTCCTAGATATGTAGTATTCATACCTAAGTCATAACTTGCTACCTCAAAGGCACATCTTGTTCTAGTAGAATCTTTTTCAAATAGTAAGACTACATTCTTTCCCTTTAGTGGTTCATTTCTAATTCCCTCTTGTTTTTCTTTTTTTAGTTTTTTTGATAAGTCTAGAAGATATCTGATTTCTTCAGGTGTATAATCTAGTAATTTTAAAAAGTCTCTTCCTTTTAAGTTCATTTTGTTACAAATCCTCCCTAATTAATGGCATACTCATACATCTTGGGCCTCCACGACCTCTAGATAGTTCTGCACTATGCATTTCAAATACTTTAATACCGTGTTCTCTTAAGATATTATTAGTAATATTATTTCTATTATAGACTACTACTACTCCTGGAGCTATACAAAGTGTATTTGTTCCATCATTCCATTGTTCTCTTTCTGATGATATTTTTTCTCCTCCAGCACAAGGTATTAGTTCTATTTTTCTTCCTAAGTATTTTTCTAATATTTCTTCTAGTGATCCAGTTACTTCTTTTACATTTAAATCTTCATCACTATCAGGAATATCTCCTTCAGTTATTTCGAATACTTGAAGTGTTTCCATTATACCTGGATGGTATGTGAATTTATCAAAATCTATTTGTGTAAATACGGTATCTAAGTGCATAAAGGCTCTTGATACTGGTATATTGAAAGCTAAGATTGTATCTATTTCACAATCTGGATTTTTAAATAGATTTTTAGCCAATTCATCTATAGCTCCTGCTTCAGTTCTTTGAGAAATACCTACTGCTAGAATGTGATTATTTAGGTTTAGAACATCACCACCTTCAATGTGATATGGTAAGTATCTATCATAATACTTTTCTAATTGGCCTTTATAATCTGGATGGTAATTGAAGATATATTCAGCATATATTGTTTCTCTATTTCTAGTTACTGAATACATTTTATTTAGAATTACGCCATTTCCTGCACTAGCAAATGGATCTCTCGTAAAGTATAAGTTAGGCATTGGGTCTGCTAGAAAATCAGACTCTTCACTAACTAAGTCAACTAGAGATTTTTCTATTTCTCTTTTGGCTCTTGGTATTTCAATTAGTTTTATTCCTTCCATTGTTTTTAAAACTAATTCTTTTTTGTTTACGAAGCTTTTTAGATACTCAAATACTAAGTTTTTATATTTAGGAGTTCTAATTCCTGCCTCATAGATAAATTGTCTGATGAATTTATTTTCTATTTCATCACTTAGTTCTAAGACCTCTGCCATTAAGTCTTCTAGATAGACAACTTCTATTCCATTTGCTCTTAGTATGTGAGCAAATTCATCGTGTTCTTCTTGAGCTATTGGTAAGAATGGGATATCATCAAATAGTAATCTACTTAATGAATCTGGTGTTAAGTTAAGTAATTCTTTACCTGGTCTATGAAGTAACACTTTCTTTAGAGGTGCTATCTCACTTTTTACGTTTATTGCGTTCATTATTTTTCTCCTTCCTTGTAGTAGTCTCCTACTATAATTAATTATATCATATTTTTTACTTATATTGGTACTTATTTTGTTGTTTTTGATAGAAAATCTTTTAATCTTTCATTATCTTCATTATTAAAAGCTTCTTTAGTGGTACCCGAAAATGATATTTTTCCTTCATCAATAAAAATTAATTTAGTGGCACACTTCTTTATGAAGTTCATTTCGTGAGATACTATGATACTTGTGATGCCTGAATCTGTTATTTTTTTTATTAGATCTAGGACTTCTCCAACCATTTCAGGATCTAGTGCAGATGTTGGTTCATCAAAGAGGATAATGCTAGGGTTCATTATTAATGATCTTATAATGGCTACTCTTTGACTTTGGCCTCCTGATAGTTCTTCTGGATAATAGTCTTTTTTATCTAATAAATCTATTTTTTCTAATAGTTCTTTAGCTTTTTTTATAGCTTCTTTTTCAGTCATTAGTTTTAGCTCTACTGGAGCTAGTATAATATTTTGAAGTACAGTTAGATTAGAGAATAAATTAAACTGCTGAAAGACCATACCTATTTTAGCTCTTACTCTTGATAAGTCGACATCTTTCTTAGTGATATCTTCTCCTTCAAAGATTATACTTCCACTAGTGGGTGCTTCAATCATATTAAGGCATCTTAGGAATGTTGATTTACCGCATCCTGATGGCCCTATTATGGCTATTATATCTCCTTTTTCAACTTTTAAATTTATTCCTTTTAGTACTTCTAATTTTCCAAATTTCTTTTTTAAATCTTTAACTTCTAGCATTATTTAGTCTCCTCTCTAGAGCATTAACTGCTTTTGATAAGCCTAAGGTCATTATTAAGTATATTATGGCTATTATTATTAATGGGAAGAAATAGTCATATGTTCTTGAGGCTATGATATCTGAAGCTTTAGTTAGTTCTATTACTCCTATATAGGCTCCTACTGAAGTTTCTTTTAATAGAGTTATGAATTCATTTCCTAAAGCAGGTAATATATTTCTAAAGGCTTGAGGAAGAACGATATGTCTCATTACTTTGGAGTACTTTAGTCCTAAGGCATAGCCGGCTTCCATTTGGCCTTTAGGTACTGAGTTTATACCTGCTCTTATGATCTCTGATACATAAGCTCCTGAGTTTATACCAAAGGCTAGAATAGCTACTATGACAATATTTATATTAGTTGATTTAAATATTACATAATAGATTATCATAAGTTGTAAAATAACTGGTGTTCCTCTTATGATATTTACATAGGCTTTTGATATTTTATTTCCAATCTTCATCTTTTTATTATTATCATAATTATTTCTTATTAATGATATTATTACTCCTATTACAATACCTATAGCAACAGCAAATAAGGCTATAATTACAGTATGAAATAATCCTTCTAGTATATATTCATATCTATTATCATAAATAATTGTTTGATAAAAAGAATCTCCTATACTTTTAAAGAAACTAAATATTTTATCAAAAAAATTCATAAATGCTTTCATAATAATACTCCTTTATTTAGTATGGTTAATTATATAACTATCTATTTTGCCTTCATTTTTTAATCTTTCTAAGACTTTATTAATGGAATTTAATAGTTCTGCATTACCTTTTTTGACAATCATACCATAACTATCACTGGCTAGAGAATCTGGTAGTATTTTTAGTGAAGTATTTTTTCCTATTATTTCTTTAGCAGGTAATTCATCCATAACTACACAGTCTACTTTATCATTTTTTAAGTCTTCGATAGCAGCTAGATATTTCTTTTGTCTTACTATTTCGGCGTTTTTATAGTTATCTGTTACATAGGTATCGGCAACACTTCCTAGTTGAACGGCTATTTTTTTGTTACTGATGCTACTACTATTGGTAATTGGACTATTCTCTTTTACTATTACTACTTGTTTTGATACAGCATAGTTTATTGAGAAGTCTACTTTTTCTGCTCTTTCTTCGCTATAACTTATTCCAGCAGCTCCAAAGTCGGCTTTTCCTGTTCTTACTTCGTTTATGATAGAATCGAAGGCAACATCTTTGACTACTAATTTTTTTCCTAGTTCAGTAGCTATTTCTTTAGCTATATCGATGTCTACTCCAACTATTTCACCATTATCATAGTATTCATATGGGGCAAAACCAGCTTCGGTAACCATAATTAATTCGTTACTATCTTTTTTGCAGCCTGTGGTAGCAAGTATAGATAGTACAGCAATTAATGTTAATAATATTTTCTTCATTTTTTCACTCTCCTAACATAATAAATTATATCATAATATGTTATATTTTTGAATAAGAAAAAGCAATATATTTAAAAAATATATCACTTTTTTAATTATAGCTACTTGTTACCCCGTAATACTCTTCCATTGTTGTCCAAGAACCGTTGTTATATAATTTTTCAGCTAAAGTCTTTCCAACATATCTTATATGCCAAGGTTCATAGATATAACCAGTTATATTGTCTTTTCCTTCGGGATATCTTATTATGAAACCATATTTATAGCAATTATCTTTTAACCACTTACCTTCGTTTGTATTAGCAAAGGAAGCTTCTACAGTATTTAAATCAATAGCAAGGCCTGTTTGATGTTCAGAGTAACCTCCTCTAGCAGAATAGGTATCTGCTTTTTCAGTGCCTTCAAGATTTGCATAGCTGTTATAGATATATTTTTGATCGTTATATGATCTATAACCTGAAGATGCATAGATATTTAAACCTTGATTTGAAGCTTCATTTTTTAATTCTTGAAAGGCATCAAAGACATAGTCTACTACTTTGATATAACCATTTATAGAAACTAAGTTATTAGGAACAAAGTTACTTGGTAATGAATATGTTTTATTAACTAGTATTACATCATCTACATAGGTTACTCCATAGTATGTTTTTATTCGATAACCGTTGTCACTACGACTTAAAGTTACATTTTCGTTTTTTTCTACTGTGAAAGTGAATTCTTTTTTAGTAGAGTTGCCACTGGAATCTTTAGCAGTATAATATAGAGTATATGCGCCTTCTTTTTCATAATCATAGTCACCCTCTAGAGAGACTTTAATTTCTTCACCACTATTATCACTAGCAGTTATTCCGTCCATTAGATCAGGCTTTTCAGTAAAGGCTGTTATAGTTATATCCTTTACTCCATCAATAGTGGGAGCAGTAGTGTCTTCAATAATTAGTTTTACTTCAATCTTTTCTTTTTTATAAGTTATAATACCTGTGTATTCTCCTTTAGTATATGCTTTACCATCTTTGATGTCTAGTTTGTTCCACTTTATATCTTGGGATACTTTCTTGACTTCTTTTGCACTTACATAGTCCTTAATTGTTGGTACTTTGCTTCCTGCTTCGATAGTTATTTTATTCTTATAGTTTAGTCCTTTTCTACATACATAAAAGTATATAACAGTACTTATTACAATAAGTAATATAGCTAATACTCCCGAGGATATTATTATTAGTTTTTTACTTGGCTTTCGTCTATTTTTATTTCTTTTATTTTTCTGTCTTTTTTCCATACTTTCTCCTTAACTTTTTATAGCAGGATCTACATACTGAGTCATACTCAGCATCTATTCCATCTATTGATACTTGACTACCAGTAAATACTGGTATTAAGTTGGTATCTATTTTATTTAGTCTTAGGTTATGAGTAGCTTCGCTACCACACTTACAGACTGCTTTTAATTCTTCTAGAACATCGGCTACTTCTAGTAGTCTTTTACTACCTGGGAACATATTGGTAAAAGCGTCTGCTCTAAGACCATAACAAAGTACTGGTATATTTAATATATCTACAACATCAGTTAGTTCATCTACTTGTTTAGGAGTTAAAAACTGAGCTTCATCTACGATTATACAATCTAGATTATTGTCTATTAAATGATAAGTTATTAAGTCATAAATGTTTACTTCTGAAGATACAACATAGTCAGTATTAAGTTCTGCGCCTGATCTACTTTGAATTTTACTTCCGGCTTTTTTATCATCTCCTGGCTTCATAATTAATACTTCTTTATCTTTTTCTTTATAATTATAATATATCTTTATGATATCAGTTGTTTTGCCACTTTTCATTGCACCAAATTTAAAATATAATTTTGCCATAATATTCTCCTTACTTCTTAGCTCTTGGATGAGCGTTATTATATGTTTTTCTTATTTGTTCGTTAGTTATATGTGTATATATACTGGTAGTATTTAAAGATTCGTGACCTAGTAGTTCTTTTACAGTCATTAAGTCAGAGCCTTCTTCTAACATATCAGTAGCAAAGGTATGTCTTAAAGTATGGGGACTTATTTTGATATCTAGTCCTGCTTTTTTAACATACTTATTTATGATATCTCTGATATATCTATCTGATATTTTGTCTCCACGATTATTTAAAATTAAATAACCATTATTTTTTTTATTTAGTGAGTGATAGCCGTCACTCAAATATTTATCTAATGCTACTTTAGTGTGATTATTATATAATACTATTCTTTCTTTACTACCTTTACCTAGTACTTTAATAGATTTATCACTTTTGTTAATATCACTTATTTTGATATTTACTAGTTCACTTACTCGAAGACCTGTAGCATATAATAATTCTAATACTAGAGTATCTCTCTCCTCTAGAGGAGTATTATTTTCACAGACTGATAATATTTTATCTATTTCTTCATTTTTTAAGAATTTAGGTAAGTGTTTTTCTCTTTTAGGGTTAGATATTTTAGAAAAATAATTATTAGTTATTATATCTTCATTAGTTAGATAGTTATATAAGCCTCTTATACTACTTAGCTTTCTAGATATAGATGTTTTGGTTATATTTCTAGAATATAAATATTTTAGGTAATCTTTTACTACTTTATCATCAATATCTAATATATTTATAAAGTTATTTTGTAAGAACTCTTGATATTCTACTAGATCATCATAATAGGATAATATTGTTTTATCACTATATTTTCTTACTACTCTTAAGTATTCTAAGTAATTATTTATATATTTCATAATATCACACTTCTTGTCATTATTTATTTTATTACTAGTATAATTATATCATTTATAGGTTATTTAGTAAATAAAATTAACAGCTGGTTGATTAAAAAAAATATATATCTATTTTCTAGATACATATTTTCCATCTTTAGTAGATACTATTATTTCTTCCCCTTCTTCGATAAATAAAGGTACTTTTACTAGTAAGCCAGTTTCAACGATAGCGTCTTTAGTAGCATTAGTAGCAGTGTTTCCTTTAATACCAGGTTCAGTTTTAGTAATTTTAAAGTCTATCTTTTCAGGAAGTTCAATACCAAGCATTTCTCCTTCAAAGAAGATGATAATTACTTCAAGTCCTTCTTTTAAATATTTTACTTCGTTTTCGATTTGTTTTTTATTTAGCTCTACTTGTTCGTATGTTTCCATATTCATAAAGCTGTAATTGTCGCCATCTGCATAAAGAAATTGCATCTTTTGTTTTTCAACGTGTGCAGTAGGAACTTTAATACCAGCGTTAAAAGTATACTCTGCTATTGATCCAGTTCTTAAGTTTTTAAGTTTAGCTTTTACAATAGCTGCTCCTTTACCTGGTTTAACGTGATTAAAGTCTAGTACTTGATATAAGTTACCATCATAATTGATAGTTTGACCATTTTTGAAATCATTAACATTTATCATTTAATTACCTCCTATTTTTTTGTTTCTTTGTGCTTAGTAGCCTTACGGCAATGTTTACAGTATTTATTTAATTCTAATTTCTCTGGAGTGTTCTTTTTATTTTTTTCTTCAGTATAATTTATATTTTTACATTCTTCACACATCAAAGAAACTAATGCTCTATTTTCGTTCTTTTTAGCCATTATAATTCCTCCTTCTTAAAGACATCTAGTTAATTATATCATATTTTTTCTAGTTTATACAACTGTTTTTGGTAATTTTGCTTGTTTTTGGCCTTAAAATGGGGTTTTTTATTCGTTATTTGGGTATAATTCGAAGTATTTATTTACTACGTTTGCAGATATTCTTCTTGTGACCGCTGACTGTGAGGAGTCTGGTAGACTGATATCTGGAGATACTACAACAATACTCATTTTAGGATTATCACTAGGAGAGTAACCGACAAATGATGATGTTATTGTTTCGGTATCTACTTTGCCATCGTTATTGGTATCAATGAAACTTTGACTGGTTCCTGTTTTACCTGCAGAATACGTATAGTTACCCATATAGCCGTAACCTAGTCCTTGTTGAACTACGGCATTAAAGCCTTCTTTTACTCTATTTATATATTTATCTTCTACTGATAGTTTTCCTAGTTCTTTGGTTTCGGCTTTATAGATTTGATTTCCTAGTTTATCTCCTTCAGAAGAAGCACTATATACTTCTTTTAGTAGATATGGTTTTAATCTTTTACCACCATTAGCAATAGTGTTTATATACTGAGATAATTGGATTGGTGTATAGGTATCGTACTGTCCTATTGAGAAGTCTAATAGATGTCCTGGTAGTTTACTTGTTCCGGAATAACCTAAACTTTCTACTGGAAGATCTATACCTGTTTTTACGCCTAGTCCAAATTCAGCATACATTTCACGATATTTTCTAAAAGCATCTTCATCTAGTACTAATGATTTATTATATTCGTATTTTCCTTTGCCAACATTTATGGCTATTTTATATTGGTAGACATTAGACGAATATTGTAGGGCATAGATATCGTTTATATAACCCATAGTTCTCCATGAACATTTTTCTGGAGTATCTTTTATTTTGATACATTCATCTAGTTGTTTACTTCCTATATCGATTGCACCATATTTATAACCTACCATCATTGAGGCTCCTTTTACTACAGATCCGGGAGTTACTGGTAGTGTTGTTATACCAGGAGTATAATCGATGATAGTTCGTTCGCCATCTTTATCTACTACTTGTTTTCCACTCATAGCGAGTATTTCACCAGTATTAGGATCCGCTATTATAGCAAATGATCTATTATAGTATTTAGTACCGGCTTCATATTTGGCATTTAATACTTCTTCAGATAACATTTCTTCAAGATACTTTTGAAGATTAATATCGATTGTTAAAACAATATCGTCTCCTCTTACGCCTTCGCTTACTAATTCATAACTGTTATCTGATAGAAGTCTATACTTAGCTTTAGTTCCTTTTAGATAGTCTTCATATTGGTATTCTAAGTAAGATATACCTACTCTATCGTCTAGAGAATAACCTTTATCTAGATATTCTTTAGATAGTTCTTCTGGTATACCTTGAGTATTTGAAGATACACTACCTAGTATTGACTTAAATACTTCACCGTAAGGATATATTCTCTCCCAATCTAGTTTTGTATTAAAACCACTTAAATTATCAATATTTTCACTAATATAAGCATACTCTTCTTCAGTTACATCACTATTTTTAATTATCTTTTCAGCGTAAGAATAACCTTTATTCATTAAGTAATAGATATATGCTGCTTTCTTATCTAGTTCATCATAATCTACGATTTCTTCATCTAGTCTTTTATATATTAGTTCTTTTATATCTTGATCATCTAATTTTCTTTTACTATATAGATCCCATTCTTCATCAGTTATTTTCTTTTTACATTCATCATAATTGCTTTTATAATAAAGTGTTTTTAATTTTTCATCATTTACTTTTGAGTAATCAACATCAATATTTTTAGCTACTGTATAAGCTAATTCTATTTCTTTTTTAGCAGTAATACCTTTTTGTTTCTTATAATATATTGTTTTAATAGCTTCATTATCTACGAGTAGATTATAATTACGATCATATATTCTGCCTCTTGGAGCACTAGTACTTTCTATAGTCTTTTCTGTAGACATAGCTAATTTTTCTTCGTATACATCCTTCTCTAACACCTGGAGATAAAAAAGTCTTCCTATAATTACAAGAAAGAATACTATTATTAAAAAGATTATTACATTAAATCTTTTTTCCATAATTTCTTTTAGGTACTTATTACTACTTTTTCTTTTTTTATTTAATGGTCTATTATTTTTTTTGATTTCTAGTTTGTTTCTTTTCTTCATTTTTAAAAGTACCTCCATTAATTATTATAACATAAAATGGATAAATATACATATACTTAAATGGAGGAATTTATGAATATTTATTTAATTAGAGAGTATGTTAATAGACTTAGGAAGGAAGATGTTAATAATTATGCTTTAAAACAGAATATAGTACTTGATAATAGTGAAATTGATTTTATATATAGTTATATTAAGAATAATTATAGAAAGATATTAAGTAGAGATATTTCCTTATCTTTAGATGAAGTTAAACCTAAACTTAGGGATAGTACTTATAATAAATTAGTTATTTTAATTTATAATAATAGAGATAAAATTAATAGTTTTATAAATAAAATAAGAGATTAACCTTCTCTTACTTTTTTTATTAGATTACTATCAAATTCTTTATTTCTAATCATTTCTATTTCATACTTATATGGAGGATATATTTTTTCTTTGCTATTATCATCTTTAGTAATATATGGTGTTTCTAGTATTCTTGGTACTTTAGATAATCTTTCTTGATAAATTATTTTTATTAGATTTTCGAAACCTATAGTACCAAAGCCTATATTTTCGTGTCTATCTTTATGACTATTTATTTCATTTTTACTATCATTTATATGAATACAGCCTATTTTGTTAATACCAATAATTTTGTCAAATGTATCTAGTAATTTATCAAAATTACTTACATCATAACCTGCATCATTTAAGTGACAAGTATCTAGACAAACTCCTATTTTATCTTGATATTTTATTTTATCAATAATGGCTTTTAACTCTTCAAATGATCTACCTACTTCATTACCTTTGCCTGCCATTGTTTCTAAGAGAATGGTTACATTATAATCGTTATCTAGTATTAGGTTTAAGCCTTTACTGATATTGTCTATGGCCTCTTCTCTAGAACAGTTAACTGCTGATCCTGGATGTAATACTAAGTATTTAACTCCTAGTGTGTTACATCTTTCTACTTCATTAGTAAGGAAAGATACTGAGAAATCAAAGTTATTAAAGTTAGCTAGATTTACTATATATGGAGCGTGTACTATTACTTTTTCTAGATCTATATTATTTTCTTTCATTAATTTATAAGCTTCTATAGTTAGATTATCATCTATTACTCCTCTAGTGGTATTTTGAGGAGCTCCTGTATAAAACATAAATGTATTAGCATTATAACTTAATGCTTCTTTAACGCTGCCTAATAGTTGGGTATTGTTTTTATATGATACGTGACTTCCTATAATTAAATTCATACTATCTACCTCTTTCTATATCATTATACTATATTTTGATTAAAAGAAAAAGAACTAAATAGTATTTTTATAGTTCTTTATTCTCTCAGTTAAAGCCTTAGGTCTTTAACTGTTTCACAAAGCCTAAGGTCTTTGTGAAAACATTTATTTATTGTTTATACAATAGAAAAGAGAAGTCTTATATAATGAACTTCTCTATTATTATTTGTGTTATTAGCAGCCTGAACCTGTAACTGTGTTGTTATTGCTTGCATTTTTTACATAGAACTGACTATCTTCCCCAGCAGTAAGCTTAACACATACTTTACCGTTATTTAATTTTACAGAGCCTGAAAGACCAGTAGTGTTAGTAATCCCTGCTGCTTTTAATATATCTACAGCTCCTTCTCCAGTCATTGGAAATGGTTTTTCTGTATCTGTTAAGCCTGCATTACCAAAGAAGGTTTTATACTCTTTTGATGCTCCTCCACTTACTTCATTCAATGTTTCCAATTCATACTGCTTAGTAAACCATTCTGTTACTGTTGCTGTAGCATTTTCTAAAGAACTTGTTTTTGCCTTGTTTATTGAACCAATTACTGATGGTATAGTTACTACTACTACTATTGCTAGTATTACGATAACTGCTAATAGTTCTATTAAAGTAAATCCTTTTCTATTTAATTTTTTCATTTTTTCCTCCTCTATCTTATACAATATATCTTATCATAAAATAGAGTATTAGTCAATTACTTTCCTATAAATATAGACAAATTTATCACTATACTTTTTACTTTTAATTAGTTTTAAGTTATGATAATTATCGTTTAATTTGTCAAAACTAAACTCTAATACTAATAAGCCTTCATTAGATAATAAATCTAGATTATCTATTAGAGTTATTACTTCATCCATTACTTTCATCTTATAGGGAGCATCTACTAGTATTATATTAAATTTGGTATTAGTACTATTTAGATATTTTAATGCTGATCTATAGTCTTTATTTAGAACAGTACTTTTATCTTTTATATTTAGATTATTTATATTTTTATTTAGATATTTTAATATTTCTCTATTGTTATCAACGAAATAACAATGATCTGCCCCTTGTGATAGTGCTTCTATTCCTAGACTTCCTGTACCACAGAATAAGTCTAATACTATAGAGTTCGGAATATCTTCTTGAATTGAAGCAAACATTGACTCCTTTACTCTATCCATAGTAGGTCTTGTTGTTTCTACATTATATCCTTCTAATTTTTTGCCTTTTAAAAGGCCACTTATTACTCTCATTTTATACAACCCCTTATATCTGTATACTTTTTAAATCTTTTATTTATTTCCATAATATAATAGAATAATTCGTTATAGTATTCCATATATGAAGTATATTCTTTATATTTATATATTTCTTTCTTTAAAGAGAGTTTTTCATAATCATCACTACTATTATTATACTTTTTAATAAGCTCTAATAGTTTGTTATTTTGAATAACTTGAAGTTTATATTTATCTAAGTTTTTTATTAGAGAACTTTCTTCGAGTGTTTTAATTAGATTTTTAGTTTCTTTTATTATATTATCCATTATATTTCATATATCTTTCTTGTTCTCTTTTTATATCTCTCTCTTTAATTGTTTCCTTTTTATTATAGTTCTTTTTACCTTTAGCTACTCCTATTTGGATCTTTGCTCTACCTTTACTGAAATATATTTTAAGTGGTACGATAGTGTAACCTTCTATTTCTAGTTTATCTCTTAGTTTTAGTATTTCTTTTTTATGCAGTAATAGTTTTCTTGTTCTAGTCTCTTCGTGATTAAATCTATTACCCTCTTCATATAATGAGATATGGGTATTTATTAGATAGGCTTCTTGATTTCTTATTATTACATAACTATCTTTTATATTAGCTTTACCTTTTCTTATTGATTTTATTTCAGTACCAGTTAATACTATACCTGCTTCATAAGTATCTTCTATTTCATAATCATATCTTGCTTTTCTATTTAATATTTCCATAGTAATCACCTTTTCTTTTAATTTATTATATCTTAAATTTATTATTTTAACAATAACAAAGACTAAAAATATTAAAAAGTCTAGATTTATTTTATCTAAACTTTATTTGGTTTCTTTTAAATATCTTTTTAGCAAAAAAGTCATAAAATATGGGAAAGTATAAAATTTACCATTAAATCCTATATTTTTATTACACAATTTAATTCCGTATTTAATATCTTTATAATTATCATTATCAATTAAATTGTTAAGAGATGCTGTAGAATTATCATTTGCTTTCACTTCGACTGGAATAAGAGAATTTTTATCTCTTATAAAGAAATCCATTTCAACTGTTCCTTTATCATTTTTATAGAAATACAAATCATATCCCTCTTTTACTAACATATCTCCAACAACATTTTCATATATTGCTCCTTTGTATGTATTAAAGTTTTGATTTTTTCTTAGATCGTCTTGTGCTTCTTCATCAAGTGATGCAATAAGTAAACCGGTATCAGCAAAGTATAATCTATAGTTTTCTGGATTATAATTTCCTTTAAGTGGTAAGGCACATTCTTCCATACAATAAGAAATATTGATTATTCCAGCATCTGAAAGCCAATCAGAAACTCCTCTATACTCTCTATTTCTTGCACCATCTGTAATTTTTGATACTTGGAATTTTTTATTTTCATTTCCAAGAAATACTGCTACTTTTCTATAGGCATTAAGAATTCTTGCTTTATCAAGACCACTTGCATATTTTGCTATATCTTCTTCATAATCTTTTAGAATTTGTTCTTGCATAGTTAAAATACCACTGAAATTTTTATTTTCTATGTATTTCGCTACTATAGCGGGCATTCCTCCTAATACCATATAATCTTTAAAGTTAAGCATCATAACATCAAACTGTGTAGTGGTTAATGGTCTACATTCTTTCATACATTCATATAAGTCTTCAATTTGATTTTCTTTATATCCTTTTGCCCACAAAAATTCTTCAAAATCCATTGAATGCATTGTATAGTCTTGTTTATTTCCAACACTATTTGATTCTATTTCTTTATAATTAATTCCCATCATTGATCCAGAACATATAACATCATATCTTTTGTCAATATTGAATGCTTTTAATGATGTGGCACAGTTTATGCAATCTTGCATTTCATCAAAAAATATTAATGTTTCTCTTGGAACAAACACAAAATTGTTATTAATTATTGATATGTTGCTTATTATGGTATCTACATCAAAGCCATTATCGAATATAGATTTAAATTCTGGTTGTAGTGCAAAGTTAATTTCAATAAAATATTTATAGTTATTTCTAGCAAAATTTTCGATGGCATCTGTTTTTCCTACTTGTCTTGCTCCCTTTATAATTAAGGGTAATCTATCTTTATTATTCTTCCATTCTATTAGGAAATCATCAACTTTTCTTTTTAATCTTGGCATATATTTTTCACCTCATTATAATTTTAACACAAAATTCCGATCATTTCAACCACTTTTTACACATTTTTCCGACTTATTTCGAGCATTTTTACACATTTTTCCTGTTGTTTTAAAAAAATAGCACTCTAACTTGGAACCATTATTAATTTTTTTAAGAAAACAAAATATTAAAAAGAAAGACCTTAGGCTTTCTTTTTCCTAGGGAAGACTTTAGGCTTCCCAGGGTTTAACTACTTAAACTATTTATTTTAATAGTATCATCTATACTCTTTACTATACTAGAATATTTATTATATACCCTTTCATAATCATTTAAATAAGTTTTAATATCAGGATTAGAGAATGTTATTACTTTATAACTATTACTACTATCAGTAGTAAATATTAATTCATTATTTAAATCACTTAAACTTATATTATTATTACTATCTTTATTTATAGTAATAGTACTTAATAATCCTACTCTAGTATTATAGTCCTCTACAGTATCCTGAGCTGATACAAAGTTACCAAGTGAATATATTACTAATGTATTATCTATATAAGTAATAGGTTCTACGACATGTGGATGAGTACCTATTATTATATTAACTCCTAACGAAGCTAAGTAAGAAGCCATATCTTTTTGATATTCATTAGGAGTATATTTATATTCTATACCCCAATGAATAGCTACTATTAAGAGATCTACTTTATCTCTTACTTTCTCAATATCTTCTTTTACAGTATTTTTATATTCTTGATACTTAGTATCAGTACTTGGATCATTACCAGTACAAGGCCATACATTAACTAAATATTCTTTATTATTAGGTACTTTAATACCATTAGTACCATAAGTATAATTAAGCATTGTATAAGTAATATTATTCTTTTTTAAGATCTGTATTTTATCTTTCTCTTCATTACTAGAGTATGAGCCTACTGCTAGAACATTATCTTTACTATTCCAATAATTTCTAGAGTTTATTATAGCTTGCTCCCCTCTATCTAGAGTATGATTAGTAGCTAAACTAACTAAGTTAAAGCCAGCATCAATAGTAGCATCTCCTACTTCATAAGGAGAATTAAAAGCTGGATAACTAGATACCCCTATAGAAGATCCTCCTAGTATTGTCTCTTGATTATAATAAGCTAAATCATAATCTTTATTTATTTCTTTTATATATGTATATATTGGTTTAAAGTCATAAGTATCATTAGTTTTCATTGCATTATATATTTTATCATTAATAAGATTATCTCCTACCATAAGTAATTTTATAGAGTAATTCTCTTCTTTAGTATTATCTACACTATTACCAGAAGGTACTACTTCTTTATCAAATAATTTACTAACTATAAAGATACTTCCTATAACTAAAATAATTATTATAAATATGAATAATATTACTTTCTTTTTATTTATTTTTCTTCTTCTTTTCATATATACCTCATATCTCTACTGAAAGATTTTTCGCTTTTTAGTAAAATCTTTCACTTAAAAAAGCCTTATTTTATATAGCATTTTATTTTCTACCGAAAGATTTTTCGTCTTTTAGTAAAATCTTTCAGTACGGCTATGTTGTTTAAAAGGAAGACCTTAGGCTTCAAAGGATATATTATCTTCTTTTAGTTCTTGTTTTCTTTTCTTTATTATAAGTTTCTTTTATAGAATTAGTCTCTTTAAAGAATACTAGTTCACCAGTCGCAGTATTTACTCTTAGTAGCTTAGCACTAAAAGAATCTCCTACTGATATTCGATCTTTTTCACTATAGATAGAACAACCTTGTTTATCTAAATGATAATAAGCTCTATTATAATATATTTTTCCATAAATCATTTTTTCTTTATATAAGACTGTTATATAATTATCACTGATTGAGGATACTATAACATCAAAGTATTGTTTTTCAAATGGTTTCATATACTCAGCTTTTCTAATATCATCTAGTTTTCTTTCAGCTTTTATTGATCTTAGTTCTGCACTAGTAGCCATTCGAGCTATATATGGAGTTATCTTCTCCCACTTTCTTCTTGTATAATCTACTCCTTTATTAAGAGAATCTTTTAGTATTCTTTGATTAATTGTATCTGATATTCTTCTTATTGGTGATGTACCTGTAGAATAAGCTGCAAAGCCTAGAGCAAAGTGACCAACATTGCAAGCAGAATACTTAGCTTTTGATTGACTCATAATAGCCATCTTGTCATAAACTACTTTTTCTTTTGCGTTTTCATAAATTTTTTGAACTTCTTTAATATCATCCGCGGTAAAATCTTTCTTCTTACCTAGATTAATATTATAACCTTTTTTCTTTAGTAAATTTATCCATACTAGTAATCTTTCATTATTAGGGCTATCGTGAAATCTAGAGATAAATGGTAGTTTATTCTTGATAAAATAGTCTGTTAGACAAATATTATGGAGTAACATTAAGAATTCAATTAGTTCTTCAGCTTTTCCTTGATGTCTTTCTTTTATATCAATAATGTTATTGTTTTCAAAAAGAAATTTTACTTCATCACTACTAAACTCTAGAAATCCTTCTTTTAACATTTTGTTTTTTACTTTCATCGCCGAAGTATATAAATCATCTATCATTGGTAGGTATTCTTGATAGCCCTCTGGAACATTATTTTCTTCAAGATATTTATTTACTTCTTCATAAGTCATTCTCTTTCTATTATTGATAACAGCCTCATTTATTTTATAATTTAATACTTTACCTGAATTATCTATTTTTATACTCATAGATACAGAGTAACGATCTTCTCCTGGAACTAGAGAACAGATACCATTAGATAGTTTTTCTGCCATCATCGGACTAGCACAACCTGGAAAATAGACAGATATACTTCTTTTTAGAGTTTCATCCCAGATGGCACTATTTTCTTTAATATATCTATTAGGATCTGCAATTTGAACATAGATGGTATTATTATGGTAAGATACTGCATCATCAAAGTCCTTAGTGTCTTCACCATCGATAGTTATAGAAGTAATTCCTCTTTGATCTTTTAGGCCTTTTCTTTTTTCTAGTGATACTTCTTCTTCATCTAGTGAAGATGGTATTTCTTTTAGTTCCTCTTGATACTTATCAGAGAAACTAGTTGGAAAACCTTGAAGAGCTAATACTTCTTTTTCTAGTACTCCTGTGTCATCTTTGTGACCTAATACTTCTTTAACGCTATTAGTCTCTCCATCTATTAGAAGTTTAGTTCCTAAAGGATATATTTCTTTTAAGTAAATATCTAGTTTACCTTCAGATCTTGCTACATAATTTTTGCCCTCTTTTACTACTTCTGCGACAAAGTCATAATACCTTCTATCTATTATTTTAACTACTTTAGCAGTCCCATTTTGGTTATATGCTTCTACTAAAACGGTATCATTATTAGATAATTTCTTCTTATCTTTATAGACAACATCTAATTCCCTATTATCTTCTAATACAACAATAGCTCCTTTCCTAGATGTTATTTTAATTGTGCCTTTCTTCAGACTAGTATTAGAAAGAAGAGTATATTTATCTTGATTATTTTTATATACTATTCCTTCTTTTCCTAATAGTCTTAAAGTATTTAGTACTTCTTCTTTGTCTTCATTTAAAAGACTAGCTATTTCTTTAACCCCTAAATTGTTATTCTTTTTGATACTTAAAAGTTCTATTATTTTGCTTTCCATCTTTTATCCTTTCTTACTTTTTAGTATCTTTTTTATTTTTCTTCTCCTCATATATTTCAAAGTCAATAGTACTTTTATCTTTGTCCGCACTAACAACTTTTACTTTTACTTTATCTCCAAAAGCGTATTTCTTTTTACTTCTCTTACCTAATAGAGCTAAAAGGTCTTGATTATAGACAAAGTAGTCTCCTTTGATGTCTTCTACTCTAACTAGACCCTCGACAGTATTATCTAGTTCTACAAAGAAACCGAACTCTTGAACACCACTTATTATTCCTTCATAGATGTCTCCTATATGATCCATCATATATTCAGCTTTCTTCATCTTATCGACATCTCTTTCACAATTTTGAGCTTCTTGTTCTCTTACACTTAAGTGTTCAGTAGCTACTGGTAAGTATTCTTTGTTTTTATTTATTATATCTTCACTATAGTTATAGTTATATTCTTTTACTAATCTATGAAGTATTAGATCAGGATATCTTCTTATTGGTGAAGTAAAATGGCTATAACATTTACTTCCAAGTCCAAAGTGACCTATATTAACGTCAGAATAGACAGCTTTAGCTTGACTACGAATAGCAATATCACTTAATACTTTGGCTTCAGGAACATTTTCTAGGCTATTTAATATTTTTTGAAGATCTTTAGAGTTTTCTATTTTATTTTTACCTACAGTAGCATATCCGTGAAGACTTAAGAATTTTAGAAACTCTTCAATTCTCTTCTCATTTGGTTTATCGTGTACTCTATAGATACCTGGTAGGTTCTTATAAAATATTGATGAAGCTACTGTTTCGTTAGCTGCGATCATAAAGTTTTCGATTAGTTCTTCACCAGTTCTTTGTTCTCTTGCTTTAATTTCTATTGGATGACAAGTTTCATCTACAATTATTTTAGCTTCAGTAGATTCAAATTCTATATAGCCTCTTTTAATCATTTTCTTTCTTAGTATCTTAGATAGTTCTTGCATTGTAATTAGAGTATCAGCAAAATCTTCATAACCTTCAGGTATAGTATTATCTTCTAGTATAAGATTTACATTATCATAAGTCATTTTCTTTCTACTTCTTATTATTGAAGGAGTTATCTCGTACTTAGTAACATTACCTTGATCATCAATATGCATAATACAGCTAAGAGCAAATCTATCTTCTTGTTCATTTAGGGAACAAATACCATTGGATAGTTTATGAGGTAACATAGGAAGAACTCTATCTACTAGATATACAGAAGTTCCTCGAAAGTATGCTTCTTCATCAATCTTACTGCCTTCTTTTACATAGTAAGAAACATCTGCGATATGAACTCCTAATATATATTCTTTATCACTTATTTTTTCTATTGATATAGCATCATCTATATCTTTAGTATCGGCACCATCTATAGTAAATATTACTTCATCTCTTAAGTCTTTTCTACCATTTGCTAGACCTTCTTGAATATCATTACTACTTAGAAACTGTGGAATACTATCTAGTTCATCAATTACTTCTTTAGGAAAATCAGGACTAAAGTTATATTCATAGACAAATGATAAAATATCTACTCCTACATCATTTTTATGACCTATTATTTTAGTTATTTTACCTACTCTATTTCCTTCTTTTAAAGGCTCCACTACTACTTTATGGCCTTCTACTGCCCCATTTAAATATTCCCTTGGTATATATATATTTTTACCTTTCTTATCTGGTTTAACAAAGTAATCACCATCTATTAGGAGTACTTCTCCTACTAATGGATCATAATTTCTTTTAATTACTTTAATAATTTTTCCTTCTGGTTTTAACTGATCCTTATTTAAGTATTCAAATAAAACTGTATCACCATCTTGAGCACCATTGATATTTTTTTCATTGACATAAACATCTTTTATATCTTTTCCTATTTCTATAAAACCAAAACCTTTATCGTTTAAAATTAATTCCCCTTTTACTAAATGACTATTTTCTAATAATAAGTATTTTTTCTTTTTTTCACTATAGTAGAGAATACCATCACTTACTAATTCATCTAATTCACTTTGTAGTCTTTGATATTCCTCGATTGTGTTTAAAAGTAATTTATCATTGATCTCCATAATAGTAAGAGATGTATTTTCATTTAGTAATTCTATTATTCTTTCTTTCATTTTTTCCTCCTATTAACAAAATAGACTTAATCACTTAAGTCTATTTAATTATATTGATATTATTAAACATAATATAAAGAAAGAAAACCCAAGCACATAAGTAAGTCTAGTTATAAATAGTTCAAATCCTCTTTCTTTTCTGTTAGCAAACAAATCAGAACTTCCTCCTTGTATTATTTGAGATGCTGATTCTGCTTTGCCACTTTGTAATAAAACAATTGCTATTAGTAATATTGATATTATAATTGCTGCTATCTCCATATTATCTTCCTTTCATACAAGTTATATTATAACAAATATATGGTTCTTTGTAAATATTTTTTTGTTTGGTTTTAAACTATTTGGTACACTATATTATTTGTCTACATATAATATTATAAAAGGAACGTGATATTATGCCAGAAAGAGATATGATATATGGTTCTTACTATCAAGTATTACCTAATGGTAGTCTATATAATCCTTATTTTGTTAATCAAAATCAAATGACTGCAATGCCTAACAATATGATGCAAAATAACAATCCTTTTATGCAAATTAATAACCGACTAAATAGTTTGGAAAATAGAGTTAGGTCTTTAGAACAGAAACTGAATAGTCAGAATGAAATTGATTATCAGGATAGTAATTCTATGTATATGTTATAAAGAGAGCTAAACGTATAGCCCTCTTCTTTCTCTTTTGGGTGTGTTTGTGTAGTACTTATCTACTAGACACACTTCTTTTTCTTTAATACTTTTTTTAGTATCTATTATTCTTTGATTAGTCGAACCTCTAAAAATTGCATCATAGCTTTTCTTTTCTAAAATGAATGGGCCATCCACTAGAACATCTATTGTCTTTAAAAATTCTAGTATATCTTTATTTTCTTTTGACATTTTTAGTAGAGTCTCGTATAAGAAACCAGTATAGCACCATATATTCATTTTTTTAGATTTTATATATTTAGCTATTTCAAGACATTCACTTACTTGATAGAAAGGATCACCTCCTGAAAAGGTTATTCCATCTTGTCCTTCTAGTTCATCTATTTGTACCTTTATATCTTCGATGTCTACTAGAAAGCCTCCGTCTAGTGAATGTGTAGAAGGGTTTTGACAACCAGGGCACTTATGTAAGCACCCTTGGGTCCACAACACACTTCTTATGCCTTCTCCATCAACAATGCTATCTGATTGTAATACTGGAGAAGCTAATCTAATTTTCATTATGCTTTTGCCTTCATTAATCCTTCAGTACTATGTTTTACTCTATCTCTTTCTTCTGCTCTTTTACCATTATTAAATCTATCTACAGTACCTACTAAATATCCTGTGATTCTTCTAATTCTTTCAAAACCAACACCCTCACCAACTAATTTTACTTTTTCTTCTTCTTTCATTTTTAATCTCTCCTTTAACAATTACAACTATTTTTATATTCTTGTACTCTTTCTACTGGTACGCCTTCATATGCTTTTCTACCACAACCTGGGCAAATATCACCAATTACACCAACGTAACCGCATACTGGATCACGATCTACTGGATGGTTAATAGCGGCATATCCCATATCATTTTCATACATAAGTCTTACTATTTTTTCAAATGCCTCTAGGTTATTAGTGGTATCTCCATCTAATTCAATATAACTAATGTGTCCTGCATTAGTATATTTATGATATGGACCTTCTTTCTTTATTTTATTTACTATTGAAATATTATAGTATACTGGTACGTGGAATGAATTAGTATAGTACTCTCTATCAGTTACTCCTTTAATTTTTCCATATACAGCTTTATCTATATTAATAAATCTTCCTGACAAACCTTCTGCTGGGGTAGCTAGAAGTGTAAAGTTTAGGTTGTATTTTTCACAATACTCATCACATCTTTTTCTCATAAAGGAAATTATTTCAAGTCCTAATTTTTGGGCTTCTTCACTTTCACCGTGATGCTTACCTATTAAGGCTTTTAAACATTCTGCTAGTCCTATGAAACCAATTGATAATGTACCGTGTTTTAATACTTTTCTTAAACGATCAGTCATTTTTAATTTTTCTGAATCAATCCAAACACCTTGTCCTAGTAAGAATGGGAAGTTATATAATCTTTTGTTGCACTGAATTTCAAATCTTTCTAGTAATTGATCTTTTACTAAATCCATAAGTTCTCCTAGTTCTTCATAGAAGCCCTTAAGATCTGTTTCATCATTTCTTACAATACCGTGTTTAATACCAAGTCTTGGTAAGTTAATTGATGTAAATGATAAATTACCTCTTCCTGGAGTTACTGCTTTATCTTCGTCTACAACATTAGCCATAACTCTAGTTCTACATCCCATATAACCTACTTCAGTATTATAATCTCCTTTATAGAATGGTTTATTAAATGAAGAATCCATAAATGAGAAATTAGGGAACAATCTTTTGGCAGATACTTTGCAAGATAATTTAAATAAATCGTAGTTTGGATCTTCTGGATCATAGTTAGTTCCTTTTCTTATTTTAAATATTGATATTGGGAAAATTGGTGTTTCATTTTTTCCTAATCCAGCATCTATTGATAATAGATAATTCTTCATTACCATTCTTCCTTCAGGAGATGTATCAGTTCCAAAGTTTATTGATGAAAATGGTACTTGAGCTCCTGCTCTTGAATGCATTGTATTTAAGTTATGTACAAATGCCTCCATTGCTTGATATGTAGCTCTATCTGTTTTCTTATAAGCTGTTTCATAAGCTTTATCAAATATTCTCTTTACTTCTACACTATCTTTATATATAGGAGCAAACATATTAGTATTTACATTTATACTAGTTAGTTTATCTATTTCTTTTTCTATCTTATCCATATTTACAAAACTTATAAAGTCGCTATAGTCTAGTAATTCATATATAGCTTGTTTATATTGTCTTTTAAATGTTTTTAATACTCCTGGTGCCATATAGTAATCAAACGCTGGTATTGATTGACCTCCGTGTTGATCGTTTTGGTTAGACTGAATAGCAATAGCTGCTAGTGCTGAATAACTCATAATATCTTGTGGTTCTCTTAAATGTCCGTGTCCTGTTGAAAAGCCACCTTTGAATAATTTATTTAAATCTATTTGCATACAAGTTGTAGTACCCATTGCTTCAAAATCCATATCGTGAATATGAATATCGCCATTATCGTGAGCTTCTGCAAACTTCTTCTTCATTAGATATGTTTCAGTAAATGCTCTTGATATAGTACTACCAAATTGAAGCATTGTTCCCATTGCTGAATTACCATCAATGTTAGCGTTTTCTCTTTTAGAGTCTTCTTCAATAGCTGACTTTAATCCTAGACCTTCAATACTCTTTTGAAGTCTTGCCATATTTTTGTCATCTCTAAAGGCTACTCTTGCAGCCATTCTTCTTTTTCTATATTCTGAGAATGACTCATAAACATCATCATAATGATATTTCTTTAAGTTTTCTTCAATCAAGTCTTGAACATCTTCTATTTTAATTTTACCTAATGGTAAAAAGTCTTTAGCTATTTTTTTAATTACCGCTTGATATACTTTTTGAATATCTTTCTCATTGTATTTTTTTTCATCTTCACCAATGAGAACATTATCGAATCCTTTCTTAATAGCAAGTGCTACTTTTGTACCATCGAATTCTACTTTTTTTCCATTTCTTTTAACGACTTCGATAGTCTCTAATCTTTCTTCTGTTTCAATCATTTTACTTCCCTCCTACTACCTTACAGAAATAATTATATATTAGTAGATTATCTTTGTCAATACTTTTTGTTCGCTTTTTATTTTTTTTATTTTTTTAAATTTTTTGTTTTTCGTTTTTTTGATTTTTTAAGTTTTTAGTTACTTTTTTATTTTTGAATTTGCTGTATATTATACCTAGATAGTTCTTTATTTATAAGGCATTACAGCGTTTTTTCTTGAAATATTTGTAAATTAATTTTTTGATGTTTTTTTGTTTTTCGGCTTTTTTTCTGTTTCTTAAATTTTACTTTTTTAGATTTTTTTATATTTTTTGATGTAGTTAACTGTTCGTGTATTTTTTGTCTAAAGTAGCATAAATAAAACTAGTACAAACGAAATATCATACTTTAGTTTGCACTAGTCTTTTCTTTATAATTTACAAATTATTTTATTTAATAAACATTGATTTTAGAATTAAGTTATCATTGTCTCTTGTATAGTTAAGCGTCATATTGTTATAACTGTATCCAAGAGATGATGCTCTACTACTATAAGTTAAGGTAATATCTGCGACCAATAGAGCGTCTTCTTTATTATATTCAACTTTATTTACAGTCATAGCATCTACTGATAAGCCATTAGCTCCAGCTCTTTTATTGTTATAATAAACATAATCTTTGCTTTTATCTTGAGCAGTGTTTAGAGTACTTACTTTTCTATTATCTATATCAAAATCTTCACCAAAATATTTTTTATATTCAGTATTAAATAGATTTGCTGGATAGTAAGCAGTAGTCATTTCATCTGTTACTATAGTATTAGGATCTTTGTCAACGCTACCATCTTGTGCCACTTTAACAAATCTGCTATAATTACTTTCTTTTTCTAGAATTTTCTCCATTATAAATAGTTGTCTATTTTCTGTAGTCGCTAATAGATCTTTATTTTTCTGTGGTTCATACTTACCACCACTATTATAATTATCTATACCAGAAGTTATTACTAACCATCCTAAACTTTTAGTAATATCTTGCAAATCATCATTTAGTTTTTCTTTTTCTTTAGTAACATCAACATCAGTTCCTTTTATTGTTCCTTTAGAAAAGTATAGATAGCCTCCTATTGTTGCTACTATTACTATTAATAAAAATATTATACCTTTTTTCATATTATTCACCTTGTCCTTCCATATTATCTCTTTTTTCTTTATTTTTAACAAGTAAATCAGTTGCATTTTGAACTTGTTCTCCTAGTTCTTTTATTTTATTTTCTTGACCTGCTGTCTCTTGTTTTAGTGTCTCTATTGTTTCTAAGTCTTCGGCATAACTATTTACTATCTCCTCCTTATCTTTATATTCTTGTAATTCTTGATTTAATTCTTTTATTTTATTTTTTTTATCTAAATTTATTAAATATAATATTGTACTAGCTATTAATAATAATATAAATATAATTATAAGTAGTATTTTTTTTATTTTACTTTTCTTTTTAATAATAAAGCACCCTCTTTCCTAAATAGTTATATCTTGATCTAAATAATTCTTTATCAAAATATCTAATAGTTCCTGTATAAGGGTCAGATACTACTACTTTATCTGGATCAAAACCTATTATAACCATTACGTGTTCTCCACTAATCCAAGTTATTTTTTCTCCAGTAGGTTTATAAGTCCAAGTACTAGATTTAAATGGCTTAGATAGATTAATTGTAGTCCATACAAGTACTGGCTTTCCTTCTTTAACTAATGCTAACACACTATCAAAGTCTAATCCTATTTTACTTGTTACACCTGACTTTAAACTATTAGCTACGTCCGCTAATGGTTTATTATAAACACCATATGAATAATTGTTCCTAGGGTCTCCAATAAACTCTACTTCAGGATTACCACCATAAGTTGTTCCTCCAACGGTATATGGTAGATCACCTTTTTTTAATTTGCCTACTATCTCATCTATTGTAGTGTTTACACCATTATATTTAAGTAGAATATATAATCCTACACTTTCACATCCAGTAGGATACTTAGGAAACTGACTATAAGTTATTTTACCTTCTAATATGCTGGAGTTTTTTCTTCTCTCTTCTTGTTCTATTAGATAGGCTATTTCTTGTTCAACTGCATTATTTTCTTTAATTAAATTGTTTAAGTCTCCTGCTAGTAGACTAAGAAGTTCATCATTTTCTTCCTTTTTTCTATTTAAAAGTCCTATGGCATTAGTTATATTTAAGTCTTCGCCATATTCACTTACCATATCATCATAGATGGCTAAGTACTCACTACCACTTTCTTTAGAAATATTAACATTTAATTCTGTTATCTTTTTGTCATTGCTATCTATACTGTATATTTCATAAGATATAAATACTAATAAACAAGCAAACAGTATACCCACTATTATCTTTTTTATCATATTACTCCTTAATACCCTTAATATCTAATATATTATAGTCTTAGTATAACATAAAATATTAATATTTTTATAGCAAAATTACTTTATATGTAAAAAAATATGTAAAGAAAGAAGTAGAATTTTATACTTCTTTATGAAAGTACAGCTTCTACTTCTTTTTCTTTATATTCTCTTCCTTTAACATAAGCTATTTTTAATGTTACTTTGTCACCTTTCTTTTTATCATATATTACATTACTTAAATCACTAAATTTTTCTACTTCTGTGCCATCTATTGCTGTTATTATATTTCCTATTTCAAGGCCCGCTTTATCTGCACCACTATTGGATGTTATACCAGAAATATAGAAACCTGTTGGCAAGTTACTTCCTGTATACATAGAAGTTGTCATATATCCTTCTACTCCTAGAGTGGCTCCTTCTTCAGCTTCTTTACCATTTATTAAGTCTTCGATTAGATCACTGACGTCTGATATTGGGATAGCAAAACCCATTCCTTCGACACTAGCAGATGTACTAGTAGCTCCACTGGAGTATTTAAGTGAATTTATTCCTACAACTTCTCCTTTAGCATTAAGTAGAGCTCCACCACTATTACCACCATTTATTGCAGCATCTATTTGAATCATTTTATTAGTATAATTATCAGTAGTTACTTCTCTATCTATAGCACTTACAACACCTGTTGTAACTGACTGTCCATATCCTAAGGCATTTCCTATAGCTATAATTCCTTGTCCTACTTTTAGTTTGCTGCTGTCTCCGATGGTTGCTATCTTGATATTTTCTAATGTAGAAGAGTCTATATCACTTAATTTAACAGCAATAATAGCCATATCTTTTCTTTCTGATGTTCCTTTGATAGTAGCATCAACACTTTTATCATCAATAAATTTTACTGTTAGTTCTTCTGCGCCTTCAACAACGTGATTATTAGTTAAAATCATAAGTTCGGTATCAGATTTTCCTACTATTATCCCAGAACCCGCTCCCTCACTATATTGATTTTGATTAAAGAAACTTGGCCCAAATGTTCCTGAAGAGACTAATGTCTTACTAGTAATAGCCACTATTGAAGGCATAACTTCTTCAACTACATCTGAAACATCAGTCATATATGTTCCCTCACTATAGTTATCATTAGTAGCAGTATGTTTTAGAGTTATGTTTGTGCCTTCATTAGAGGCTTTATTATTCTTTATTAGTCCCGTTCTATCTAGTACTATAAAAGTTACTACTGCGATTAAACTTAAGACAATAAAGATAATAATTATTATTTTATCCTTAGGTAATTTATTCTTTTCTTTTACTTCTTTTACCTTTGCTTCCTTTATTTTTTCTTCTTTATCTTTATTTACTTTTTTAACATTATTTATTTCTTTTTCTTCTTCCATTTTCTCACCTTCTTGTTAATTATATTACACAAAGATTAAAAGAAGATTAAAAAAAGAAAAAAAGTTCAAAATTAGAGACTAAGTTTTTACTTAAGCTCTAATTTGCCTCGGAAGACAAAAGGCTTACGAGGACTTAAATATTACTTTAAAAGTAGTATAATTATTGCTACTAGTGACACTTATCTTACCTTGATGAATATCCACGATATTCTTAGCAATAGCAAGACCAAGGCCATACCTATTCTCATTTCTATTTCTTGCTTCATCAACACGATAGAATCTTTCAAATATCTTATTTTGTTTATCTTTAGGAATATCATCACCATTATTAATAACCTCTAAGATAATATTTTCCTTCTCTTTAAATAAATTTACTCTAATCTTAGCATTATCATAACTATGTTTTATAGCATTATCAAGTAAAATACTAAGAAGCTCTTTTATCTTATCAAGGTCACAACTAAACTCTATATTATCTTCAATATCATAATCAATCTCCAAGCCCTTTTCAAATACAAGCCCCTCAAAAGTTAAAATAGAACGTTCTGTCTCTTTTGATAAATTTACAGTACTATACTTTAATTTAGAGGGCAAAGACTCAGTTTTAGCAAGATCTAGAAGATTTATAACTAACTTATTCATTCTATCTGCTTCACTCTTAATATTACTAAGCCACTTCTTCTCTTTAGGATTTTTTTCTAACATCTCTGCACTAGCTATTATTACTGCAAGGGGTGTCTTAAGTTCATGTGAAGCATCAAATACAAATTGTCTTTGTTTGTTAAAAGCTTCTTCGACTGGTCTTACTAACCACCTAGTTAGCATAATTGATATATAACCTGCTAATACTTCCAATAAAATAAATATTAACACAGAAAAACGTAAGAGACTACTTAATCTATGATTTATATTACTATTATCTATTATTATTAAATTATTATTTTTATCTAGTAAATAAGAATACTTACTAAAGTATAGATTCCCTATCTTTTTATCTTTACCAGTATTTATAAATTTTATAGCATTATCTTTTATAGTGCCACTATTAGTGTTATCTTTGGTATAACTTATTATTTCAATGATATTGAAGTCATTATCAAAAGACACTATATAAACATTGGTATCTAGAAAGAAAGGTCTTCCAAGACTATTATTTAAATCTTGAATAAAGAAGCCTTGTCTATATTCTTTTTCAATCTTGGATAAGTTATCATTGACTTCAGTGTATTCTCTTTGATAGTTCTGATAATTAAATATTATTACTAGAACTAGCAAGAAAGATGTTAATATTGTTATTAGTACTACGAATACTTTATTTTTTAGTTTATTCATTTGATACCTCTAATTTGTAGCCTAGTCCACGTATAGCTTTTATCGTTGTTTTAGAGGATATGGCTTTTAGTTTCTTTCTAATAAATGATATATAAGCCTCTAGATTATTGGATTCTATTTCACTATCTAGCCCCCATACTTTATCATAAAGAGTAGCTTTTGATATTACTTGACCACTATTTTTCATTAGATATTCTAAAATCAAGAACTCTTTACAGATAATATCAATTGTTTCATTTGTACTCTTACAAGTTAGTTTTGTTGTTCTAATATTTAACTTTAGATCACCATATTCTAATATATCTTTATTATTTACAATATCTTGCTTTCTTAATTGAACATTAACTCTAGCCACTAACTCCTCAATATGAAAGGGTTTGGTTATGTAGTCGTCTACCCCTATATCAAATCCGTGTAATTTATCTTCTAGCATTCCTTTAGCAGTTAACATTATTACTTTGGATGATATTTGTTCTTCTTTTATTTTTTTTAGTATTTCAAAGCCATCTACTTTTGGTAACATTACATCTAAAAGAATTAGATCGTATATGCCTGTTAGAGCATTATATAGACCTTCTTCACCATCTAGAGAGGTATCTACAGTATATTTTTCTTCTTTTAATCTACTAGAAATTATATCCGCTATTTTGTATTCATCTTCTACTACTAATATTCTCACATCAATCACCTTCTTAATATTATCATATAATTATTAAATAGAGATTAAATTTCTCTCTATATATTATAACACGTATGGTAATTTAGTGTCTATTAAGTGTATTTTGTTTTTTAATTTTAGTAATAGTTTTATCTTTTATATTGTTTATCTGTGTAGATGGAATTGATGCCTACTTAGGTTTGTTATTTATATTCTCCAGTAAGGAGCACTACAGTCATAATGTTGACTCTTGGTATAGAAGTATGACTTATGATGGTTACTTGATTACTTTCTATAGTTTGAGTCTGGTTATATTTTAAGAGACTAGTACTGGTAAGCTTGAATACTCTTATTCATTAAGCCTACTAGATTGGGGTTTATCAGATCTTCGATGGTAAGATTTTTATATGTGTGATTTGAGTTGTTAGTAACTGTTATGGTGTAAGTTAGAGCACCCTCTTGCCAGTTTATTTTATCTGAAGTCTTTGTTATTGTTAGTGCTTCTATTAGAGAAGTTATTACGGTGTTGGTAGAAAGAGAGAGAGTTATTTTTGTATTTACCTAATGGTATAGCAGTGTTATTTAATTCGTTCATTTTACTCCTCCTAAGGTATTATATGTTTATGGTGTATTATTTTCTAGTTAATTAATACTTAGGTGGTCTTAGTTTTTTTAAAGTAAAAATTGTTAGTTATGAATAAATTATTTTAAGTTTTATTTTATAATTATTTACTTTCTTAACTAATTATACTAACAAGAATTGAATTGTTTTTCTAATTCTTTTATTTTTTCCTTATCTATTTTGTTTTCATCATATGTAATAGAAATACTTACATTACTGCTATTTTTATAATCAAAATCACTATAAGCACTAATTATTCCATCAATTTCAAATAGCTCCTCTATCATACCTTTTAAGCAATATTCACAACATAAATCTTTTATAACGATATTGTCTTTTTTTGCATCACACTTAGAGTGTTTATTGAAAGCAATAATTGATGGAATTTCTATTAAGTCTAAATATAATAATGTTTCTTTACTTAAAACTTTTGGCGAGATGATATTTGAATTATATTCAACGTACACTTCATTTTCGGCGTTATTTATCTTAACAGCATTAACACCATCTAATTTTTCTAAATAATTTATTAAAAATTTATCTAGAAAATCGGAATATTCTATTTTTAATGTTAATTTATCCATATTTATGTTGTCCTTTCTTTATTTATTTAGTATATTATATCATACTATCATCGATAATTAATATATTTAGTACTTTTAACAAAAAAATGAGAGTTTTCGCTCTCTTCTGGAGGCAAACTCAAATCACATACTCCTGAATTTAATTATAAATTTTTCTTTTATTTTTAAAGGAAAAATGTAATATATAATTTATTAAAGTTACCTATAATTTTTAAAAACTCCCCAATGTGTAGTTAAGTGTGTAGTTGAAAAACAAAAAAAGATTATTAACTAAAATATAAGTTAATAATCCAAAAATTTGTTTACATCTTACGATTCTTTTCTTTTAAATCAAGAAAAGCAATTTCTTTAAACTCACCATTTATATTTTCATATATTATGCCGGCATCACTTTTGGTGAGTTTTATTTCACTTTCTAGAACTTCAAGTGGGGTATCACATTCTTTTTCTAATGTTGGATATTCAATAAAATAAATATAATCTGCATTAGCAAAAAAAGCTTTAATACCAATGTCAGTTGATAATAGCATTGCATATTTAAATGTTGGCAAGTATTTTGCATCATATTCTGATAAACCATATTTTAAGTGCTCTTCAAATAATTCTCTCATAATTAGTCTCCTTTATTTGACTCTAACTTTTCTTTTTGATGTAATATTTTCAATATTTACTTGATTATATGCATAGATCGTATCTGAAACGAATTGAAGTTGTTCTTTGTTCATTACATTTAGTGCAACATTCAATTTTTCTGGTGATAATGTTGATAACCATCTTAAAGTATTCATTCTATCTAATTCTGTCCAAGGATGATCACCACCAATAGCACGAGCATAAGTATTACGACCATTTTCATCCATTATTTGATGACTATGTTCTCTACCTTCTGCAGTTACATTATATGTATGATATACTAATGTACCATCATCTAGCATAAATGTATCTGTAATAGCTCTATCGCCGTTCCAGTATGTGTCTGTTTCTCTAGAAATAAATCTTTCACTGTTTCTGCTCATAAAACCCTCCTTTCATTTATATCAAAATTATAACACAAAATATTATAATTTTGATAACCTCTTTTTACTTGTTCAATTTTGAAAGCATATCTAAATTTTCTTCTGTTTGTTCGTGAATTAATTTAACACATTTTTCAAACGTTTCCCAATCGAATGAACTATTTTCTTCATGTCTTAAACAAAATATTAATATGGCTACACCTGTTAGTGCTACTACTACAAAAAAAATATAAGTTGTATTGTAATTATTAATTCTTTTTTCATATAATAAATCTCCTTAAAAGCAGTAAAAAATTTAATCATAGTAATTCTAATCTTTTTTTCAAAAGCACTTTTTCATCTTTTTCACCACATTCATATACAAAAAGTAGTTAACTTCATAATATAATGTATATTTAAAGAACTCGCACTTATTCCATTTCTTTCTTCAACAAGAACATAGATCATATATATCATTAATAGAAATATAACAAATATTAACAAAATTATATTAATCATTAAATATTTATTCTCATATGTTTAAAAATAAACTGAATGATATAGTAAATACAATAAATAAACTTACATAAACTTTGTTATATATAAAGACCACCAAAGTAGGTAGTTATATAGGCGGTTGAACCTCTGATTAATTTGATAAAATCGTTACAAAAAAAGTATCCCAGCCTCTCGGCTGGGATTTCAGGGGGTTTTGGTTATCACACCTACATATAATCGTAGAGTGCGGTCATATTTTTATGACAATTTAATCATAATATATTTTCTTCTATAATACAATAGTTTTTTGTCAACTTTACATTTTTATTTTTTTTAGTGTAAAGTTAGTCTAAGCTTTCAATTTTTTTAAGTTCATCAAGAATTGGTTTATATTCAGGGTTTGTGTCAAACGTAAACAATGTAGTTATAAAATCATCAGCGTCTTCTTTAGCTCTTAGAAGCATTTTAAAATCTTTGCTAACACTGGCCATCTTTAAGCCTAATTCTCCACTTTGTCTAACACCAAATAGATCGCCTTCTCCTCTTGTTTGAAAATCATATTCACTTATTTCAAAACCATCACTTGTTTTTTCTAGTAATCTAAGTCTCTCCTGAGATTCTTTAGCAATTAGTATACAATAACTTTGAATGTCACTTCTTCCTACCCTTCCTCTTAATTGATGAAGAGTTGAAAGACCAAACATATTGGCATTAAATATTACTATCATCGAAGCATTCGGAACATTTACACCAACTTCAATTACAGTAGTAGATATCAAGATATTGATTTTATTTTTTTCAAAATCTTTCATTACTTTATCTTTTTCTTTTGGATCTAACTTGCCATATATAACTCCTATTTTGCTAATCTTACCAAAAGCCTTATTCATTTTTTCTTCTAGATCTTTTACATTTTCCTGCTCGTTAGTATCAGTGTCTTCAATCATTGGAGCTACTACATATATTTGATGATTTTGATTTAGTTCTTCTTTCATTAGTTCTAAGACTTCAGTTATATCTTTTTCTTTTTTAAAAATAGTTTTTACTTCTTTTCTACCTGCAGGTTTACTTTTTATTGAGGACACATCAGTGTCACCATATATTGTTAAAGCATAGGTTCTAGGTATAGGTGTGGCACTCATAGATAAAATATCTGGTGTACATCCTTTATTTTTAAATATATTTCTTTGATTAACACCAAATCGATGTTGCTCATCTGTTATTATTAAACCTAGTTTTTTGTATGATACTTTTTCTTGTATAAGACTTTGAGTACCTATTACCAAATCTATTTTACCCTCCTCTAATCCTTCATATATTTCTTTCTTTGCTTTACTACTAGTAGAAGAAGTTAAAAGGGCTATTTGCATTTTAGTATTACTAAATAATTTCTTAGCCTCATCATAGTGCTGATTAGCAAGTATCTCAGTAGGTGCCATTAAAGCTGATTGATACTTAGATAAATAGTTGGCATAAACTGCGATAAAGGCTACTATTGTCTTTCCTGATCCTACATCTCCTTGCAATAGTCTATTCATTCTCTTTGAGCTTTCTAAGTCTTGGAGAATGTCATTAACTGCGGTATTTTGATCTATAGTCAACTCAAATGATAGTTTATTAATAAATTTATTTATTTTTTCCCTATCTATTTTTCTAGATATTGCCTTAGTATCCTGCTCTATTTTTGACTTTAAGTAATCTATTTTGAGCATATACATAAATAGTTCTTCATATTTAATTCTTTGTCTTGCCTTTTTTAAAGTTAATACATCACTTGGAAGATGTACATTATATATAGCTTCTTTTTTAGATAAAAGATTATATTTTTCTTCAAGATATCTTGGAATTAATGAGGGTGCATCATAATCTTTATATAAAACTGTTGAAATAAACTTTGATATTTGTTTTACTGATAAGCCTGCTTTTGTATAGTATATTGCTTCTATCTTAGCAGTTGGTGGAAGTAGTCCAAAGCGAATGTCAGAGGCTACTACAGTATTCTTTAGCTTGTTATACCTTCCTATTATAATAATTTCTTTTCCACATTTTAATTCTTGATATAAATGTACTCTATTATATATTGTTACATTTAATATTGATGTCTTTGTACTGATTCTAAAGATAATTTTCTTTAAACTCTTGTTTACATATATAATAGTGGGTTGTCCTTCGATTATTCCATCTATTACTATTCTGTCACCATCTTTTAGATTATTTATATCACTTCTTTTTATTATTTCATATCGATATGGATAGTAATTTAATAAATCTTCTCCTGAATTTATTCCAAGTTTATTTATTATTTCTTTTGTTTTTGGACCTATACCTTCGATATTTTCTAGCTCTAACATTTTATCACTTCCTAGTATAATTATATCATATATGTGAGAAATGTCTATAAAGTTTACACTTTGTTAATCACTAGTTTTACATATTGTCAAACGTAACTCTTCCTAAATAACCATCCTGCAAATCTTTAATTACTTTTAAATAAACTCTATCGTAATCAGTTTCTCCTCCACGAATGGCTCCTATTTTTTTACCAATTTGATCTAGTATTGCTACTATATCTTCAGTCTCTGTTATATTATATCTAGTTATTAGATTGTCTTTGTAGTCTTTTAACATTTTATTTATGATATATATTGCTATATCTTCACTATCTAGTACTTCTTCTTTTATCGCGGTCATACTAGCTAAGTTATGAGCTACTTCTTCATCATCTAGTTTTGGCCATAGTATACCTGGAGTATCTAATAGTTCTAGTTTATTATTTATTCTAATCCATTCTAAATTTTTGGTTACTCCTGGTCTATTTCCTACGTTGGTACTCTTTTTTCCTACTAGTCTATTTATTAGAGTTGATTTACCAGCATTTGGAACTCCTACTACTAGTACTCTTGCTCTTCTTGGCTTTAGACCTTTTTTAATTCGTTTATTGTTTATCTCGTTTATGATTGGTGATATTTTATCAAAGATAATTTGAATATTGGGATTGTTTATTAGATCCACTGTAATAACTAGATAACCTTTATTTTCATAATACTCTACCCATTTATTTGTCTTTTCTATATCACATAAATCTTTTTTTGTCATTATTAGAACTCTTGGGTTACCTTTTACTAACTCATCTATATCTTTATTTTTTGATGAATAAGGAATTCTTGAGTCGACAACCTCAAATACCATATCTATTAGATCTAGTTTTTCTTTTATTTCTCTTTTGGTCTTTGCCATATGGCCTGGATACCAGTTGATATTTGTTTTATTAAACACTTTATCTTGATTTTCGTTCATTTTAGTCACTTCCTTTTTTTTCGTTTCTTTATTATTATATCATAAAAAAATTAGATTTTTTAATTAGCTCAAAATCTATTTTAATTTTAATAGTTTAGAGGTTCTAAAGAAAAAATTTCTTTATTTAATAATTTTGCATATTTTATTTCTTTTTTGGTTGATGTACCTATATAACCATCAACATTAACTACATATATTGCATCACTTATATCAATTTTTTTATAATGCAAATCTGCTAATAAAACTTGTTCTTCTTTATTAAATTTATCATTACTATAAACACATTGAATAACTACATATTTATTTTTAATTTCTAAATCTCTAGCAATTTCCATCATTTTATCTTTAAATTTCATACTACCACATATTGTTACTACTTTCATAAGTTCCTCCTTCGATATTATTAACTTTAATTTTTCATTATTTCTATATCATATTTCATAATTACTTCTAATTTATTTTCTAATTCTAATCTAGTAATATTAGATAAATTTAATTTTTTACTTATAATTGCTTCGTGATGATTAGGAGTTATAATCCTTTCCGGTACATATGGAATTTAAACTATTTAGTTAGTTTTTTTATTTTACTTTGATTATATAAGTATTCTTCTATATGAATTTGGTGTCCATAATCATTAACATGATCAACTTGTTTCATTTTCCCATACATTCTCATAAATACTATATTAAATGGATTATACGAACTACCAGAATTTCTAAATCTAATCGATATATGATTTAAAGAATTAAAATCTCTATCATATCCTTCGATATATGGTTGTATATAAAATTCTAGTTCAAATGATTCGTTTTCTTTTTTTATTTTCAAGATATTAGCAACTTCATGATTAGTTTCATCTGAATACCATGTAATAGTATTATTTTCTTTATCAAATAATTCATTATAATTTGAAAGATTGAATAATCTATATTTATTTTTTTTATATTCTATTTCATCTTTTTGTTTTTTAATATACTCTTGTTTTTCTTCTTCAGTTTTTAAATAAAAAGTAATATATTCTTCATCATCTATTTTAATATTTTCAATATCATCAAATAATTCTTCAAATAATCTATATACTTCATAATTTTCTTTAGTAATTATAAAATTATTATCATCATTTACGTTTTTAGAACGAATTGTCCAATATAAATCACCATTACCGCCAAATGATACATCAAATTGTTTATCTGATTCTTTAAAAGATATTATTAATCCAAATTCATTTTCATGTTTAATTACTTTCATAAAATCACCTATTTATTTAATCTTTCTTTCATCATTTTTCCTCTTTATTTTCATTTAAATATCTGTTATAAAATTCATCCATTGAAGAAATGTATTTTTGATCTTGTATAACTCTAAATTTTTCATATTCTTTTTCTGCTTTTTCTACTGCTTCTTTATGAGATATACTGCCACTATTATTTAATACTTCTTTTCTTCTAAACTTTAATAAATCATCAGTTGCATTTATCCAATCCTTCATTGTCATAACATGTCTTTGTTTTGCTTCATCTTCAGCAAATACTAAAAACATATTTGTTAAATCTTTTAAATTATTCATTTCTTCTTCGTTTAAATAATTTTTTGCAATAACTACATCATATTTATATATTAAACCATCAGGAGAATTTTTCCAATTAGTTAGTCCCATATGTTCTTTATCTGAGTTTGCTCTACTATATATTAATTCGGCAGCAGTATGTCCACTTATAGCATAATGCAACTTATTTTGAACTATTTTAAAGAAAGTATAAGCTTCTTCTGACTTAGGATTGTAATCCGTTGCTGTTGCAATAAATAAATCAGTGATTTTTTGGTATGCCATTCTTTCACTTACTCTGATTGTTTTGATTCGTTCTAATAATTCATCAAAATATTTTGCATCATATTTATTTCCATTTATAAAACGTTCATCATTTAATACAAATCCTTTAATCATATATTCTTTTAAAACTTTTGTTGCCCATATTCTAAATTCAGTCGCTTTTTTAGAATTAATTCTATATCCCACAGCAATTATAGCATCAAGGCTATAAACTTCAGTATTATAATTTTTTTCGTCAGGTGCAGTTATTTCCATTTTGGAAACAACTGAATTTTTATCTAATTCGTTTTCTGCAAATATATTTTTTAAATGTTTTGATATTGCTGGTACACCAACATTGAAAACTTTCGACATACCTTTTTGTGATAGCCATAAAGTTTCATCTTTATAAATAGCATCTACAATAATATTACCATCACTATTTTTATATATAATTAATTTATTTTTTTCCATCAATAATCTCCTTTCCTTTATTTTTTCATAAGTCATACATTTATCAATTTAAATTAAAATTTATTAAAAAATGTCCCAAAATGTAAAAAGCATTTAGTAAAAATTTCTTTTATTTTCAAGTATTCAAGTGTATTTTTTCATAATTCTCCACTTACCAATTGATACTCGTAGATGGTAAACTTTTTTCTTTTTTATCCATTATTTTCACTTCCTTTTTTAGAGAACCTTTTTTACACTTTTTACAACTATTTTTTATAATAATTTAGTTCTTCTAATTCTTTTATATTTTCTTTAACCCATGGGTTACCTGCAACCATTTTATTTATTTTTAATGATACCTTCATTTCATTAGTTGTAATATTCATAGTATTCTCAAGTAAAATACCTTTTTTCATTTCAAATTTTGTAATATTTTTCCATTCTATTAAACAACAATCTAATATATTCCAGTTGCCTTCTACTGGAAAAACATGAATTCCTTTTTCATCAAAACCAAATAAGTATGATGTTGCTCTTTCTGATGCAATTACGATTACTGGTCCAGCCGGTAAAATCCATTTTACTTTATATGTACTATGTCCCGGTACAATATTATTTTTATAACTAAAATTCCATTTATTTAATTCTTCTTTTACTTTTTCTAAATTAAGCATATTTCTAATCTTCCTTTCATTTTATCATTTATTTGTTTCTTCTATTAATAAATCAAAATCTGATTTATATAATTTATCTTGTTTTATTCTATATTTTTCAAATTCTGTTAATGCTTTATCACAAGCTATTTCATGTGATATTTTTCCAGCATCTTTTAATATATCCCTATCATCTGCAAGCAAAAACTTATCTATTCTAGATGACCAGTCCTCCATCGTCATTGGAATATGTCTTCTCGCCCTATTTTCAGCAATTTCTAAAAATGCACTAACAATTCCTTCTAAATCTCTTAACTCTTCTTTATTTAAATAATTCTTAGCAATTATTACATCTGATTCCATAATTTTACCATTAGGACTATTTTTCCATGAAGTCAAACCCATATGTTCTTTTTCTGAATTAACCCTATTATATATAAGTTCTGCTGCCGTTTGTTTTGATACAGCAAAGTGCATTTTATTTTGAACCCTTTTAAAGAAATTGATTGATATAGGAGATTTAGGATCATAATCTATACTTGTAGCATAAATGTCAGTTACTTTTTGATAAAATCTTCTTTCAGATAGCCTAATTTCTCGGATTTCTTCTAATAACTTTTCAAAATAATCTTTATCAATAAATGAACCATTTTTCATTCTTTCTTTATCTAATACATATCCTTGAATTGTAAATGTTTTAAGTATATTTGTTGCCCATCTTCTAAATTGTGTCGCTCTTAATGAATTTACTCTATATCCAACTGATATTATTGCATCTAAATTGTAAAATTCAACATTTCTCTTAACACTTCTGTGTCCCTCTTTTTGAACTAATTCCATTTTGGAATAAGTTGAATCTTTATCTAACTCCTTTTCATTATAGATATTAATTAAATGCTTTGCTATGGCCGGTTGTTCTACATTAAATAATTCCGACATAGCTTTTTGAGTCATCCATAAAGTTTCATTTTCATATCTTACTTGTATGCCTTTGTCTTTTTCTTGAAGTTTGAATGTTATAAATTCTTCAGTGCTACTTCTTACAATTAAATCTTTTGTCAATTTTATCATCTCCTATATCTAAAATCTTAGTTTTTCATGAGTTAGTATATCCCAATTTATATTGGTTTTATTTATATTTTTATTATCCATTATTTTCAACTTCTTGCTTAAGCATTTCCCAACTTTTAAAATATATACATTCATTTTTATCATTAAACATTATCTGATAAATTCCATCATAAACATCGTTATTTTGTTCTAGATACCAATTAGCTATCACAGTATTTCCATCTATTGCTAATACATTTATTTCTATATTATGTATTTCTTCATTTTTAACATGATACCATTCTTCTTTTATTTCTTCGATAGTCAAAAACGGTTTTATAAAAGGCGTTTCTTGATAAAATTTTGTGTTAGTAAATAAACTACACACACCATCTATATTTTTCTCAAGCCAGTATTTTTTTAATTTGTATATCCATTTTTCAGCAAATTCTCGTTTAATCATTTTTCCAAATATTTTAAAATTTATTCTTTGTCTTTTCAAAGATTATATCAAAATTATATATTTTTAAAATTAATATCATTATTTATTAACATTACACTAACCTTAATATCATTGTTTGAATCCTTATATATTAAAAAGTCATGATTAGTTATTTGCCGGCTTTTATTGTCCATTTGTTATTTTTCTTTCTTTTGAACTGTTCTAAATTTTCGAATAGTTGATTCTTCTTTTAATTCATTATCATTATATATTTTTTTAATATGATAATTTATTGTATTTATTTCTACACTATAGAGAGTTGATAACATTTTTTGAATAAGCTAAATATTTTCATGTTCATATCTTACTTCAATTGTTTCTTTATCAGTTCCGATTGCTGCAATATAAGTTAGATATTCAGCAGCACTTGATCTAATCGTAATACTATTTTTTTTCATAAAATGACCTCCTCGTATAATATAGTTAAGATATTTTTTAACTATATTTTCTTATTTAGATTTTTGTAGAGATAGAGTGGTTTTAGTGGCCTCCTTGAACATTTGGTTCTTAAGAAAGACTAAAGCCTCTTCTTTACAAAATGGATATTGGTTTTATTTCTTTTATATCATTACTCTCTTTCTAAATTTTTTCTTTTGCTTAGTGAGAATATTTCAGTGCTTTTTTCATTATATAATTTGTCTGCCAATATTATTGATTGCTTTAACAATTCTTCTAAGTTATCTATCGGAATCTTCTCATAATCTTCTTGATATAACCAATCTAAATAATTTGTTTTTTAGCATCAGTTAGTCTGCCATATATTATTTTACCAGAATGTAGCCAATATCCAAATTCTACATTCACAGCAAAAGCGGGTATATCAGGTAAACTTCTAGGAATCCAAAACATAATAACTGTAGAATTTGTTAATGCTCCTCTTTCACACATTGCTCGATCTACATAATCTGCTTTTAGTTTCTAGGTTGAGTATTCAGAAACTTTAACTACGCCATCAAATCCTAACTCACTTAACCTTTTACAAGCAGTAGTTCTCTGTGATTCTGTATTTCTATCTCTTGAGGTCGAACCGGCCAAAAATATAGATTTTTTATTTTTTTATAACGGCTTGATCTGAATAATTAATAATCATAATATCATTATCATCTCTCTAATAATATATCTTGAAAGTTTATGTTCCTATATATTTATTTGAACATTACTATTTTTTTAATAACTTGTTGACCTCAACGAGTTGTTCATTAACATCAAACCCAGAATTTTATATCCTTTTGTCTTTATTTAGGAAATGATTGTATGCTTTTCAATCATCAGCAGTTAACGAGCATTTCTCGGTAACTGATTTTTTATCCAATTCATTACAACATTCCTTTTGTGAAAGCCATAATATTTCATCTTTATATATAGTGTCTATTAAATAACAAGCATATCTAGATAATTTGACATCCATAATATTTCTTGCTGATTTTAAACCTACTTTTATATTCTAATGCCATTATTAGTTCTCTTGCTAACTAAAATTCATTGCCATAATCATCAATGTGTTTTATACCTTCAAGGATACTATTAATATTTTTAGTTTCTATTTTCTACATTATTACCCCCTATTACTCTTTTTTTATCAGTTTTTTATTACCTAATATAGAGTTCATTATTTCGTTAAATCTTTTTATAAATATCTTACTATTTTTCAATATTTCAAGTTATTAGATATGACTAAATAATCCTGCAGAAATTACAATTTAATTATAATATACATGGTAACATAATGTCAACTTCTTGGTAAGATTATTACCAAAGAAAAAAGCATAACAAATATTATGCTTTTATACTATTGATATTTTTTAATATTATCTATTCTAGCGGCAAAATATGGCATGTCTCTTGAACTTTCTTTTAAGAATATGGCAAAGGTATCATCTACATTAAAGTTTCTTGATTCTTTTACAGGAGCACTAGTAACATTTGTGTCAATAGCGGCTTCACTTTTTACCCTACCACCTTTTTCATCTAGTTTGAAGTTTATTGTTTGAACTGCCTTTTCAATTACATATTCTCTATTTTCATCATCATAAAAAGGTTTATTTTGTAGTTCATTATATTCTCTTTTAACATTAAAGTTAATCATTGGAACCTTGAAAGTATCATTGTTACTAAAGTTTTTGCTTCCAGTATATTTATTAGCATCATTAGTCATATTACTATATATTTCATTAAATGTTTTACCTTTTGGATTCTTATAGAATATTACTTCATCATTACTTTTAGTAGTTAATTTAATTGCAAAATCATCTTTAGAATTATAGAATAACACTATTATCTGATTTCTTACTTCACTAGAACTATTAGAAGCTACACCAAAGTATTTTACATCTTCATAATTACCAAAGTTACTATTTTCTAAAACTGTAAATCTCTGTTTATATTCAAATTCTCGGTATAACATTGTATAAAAGAAATATCTTCTTAAATCAGGATCATCTAAGGCATCTTCCCCCCAATCAAAATCATCTAAAATGTCGCTAGTCTGATTAAATTTTTCTTTAATGCCATTTACTATTTCTTCTTTTAACTTTATTGTCTTAGGCCCAAATGCTTTAAAGTAATAACTATCAGATATCATATCTTCAGTAAAAGATTCTTTATTTAAATTAGTAGCCATTATCTCTTCAGGGTTAAATACAATATCTTTTTTTATTATTTCATTCTTCATATCATTCCAAACAAGTTGGAATGTAGCACAATAACTACTATCAGATGATATTTCATCATCAAATGTTGGTACTACAGCTACACCTTCGGTAACTGGAATACTTTTATTATTTTTTCTTATTCTAAATATATATATTAATGCAAGTGATACTATAGCAAGTACAACAAATACTAGTGTTATAATTTTATTTTTTGTCATTTATTTTTTTCCTTACTCATTAGTAAACTTTAGTAATAGTAGCCTCGCCAATTTTTCTTCTTTTTTCATCATTTAGTCTTAACTCTATTACTTTAGTACCTGCCTTTATTAAAGTAAATGGTTCATCATTTAATTTCATCATATGAATCATCTCTATCACCTTTAATATTATTTTAGCATATATATTTTTATTTGTCTATTAAAAAACATCTCAAAAATAGAGATGTTTTGACATTATGATATTTTAACTATATTTAAATATGCACTTGTATCAGAAGCCGGCGATATAGTAACTGCTGTAGTAGATTCTAATGATAAACCAATTTGATCATCAGCACTAAAAGCATTAATTGTGCTTCCAACAAAATCAGAATCTACATTTGCTGTAACATTCTTACTAATAGTGGTACTTCCAATAGGTGTAGCGTTTTGTTTTACATTTAATGTTATATCTGCATTAACATTAGAACTACCTGAGAAATAGTAATCAACTTTATATACTCCATCAGCAGGAATTGTTAGTTTATTTTGTGTACCAAGTGTTATACCATTAGATGGACCATTACTTCCAAGTGGTACATCTTGAGAAATATTTGCCTCTAAAGTTATAGTATTTTCAGTGGTATCATACTTTCTTCCATAAGTATTAGTCTGCGTAATACCGGCAGCGCCACTTAGACCAGTTGGTCCCATCGGACCTGCTGGGCCTATTGCTCCCGTTGGACCTGCGGGACCTTGAGGTCCGGTTAATCCTTGTGGACCGATTGGGCCTGTAATTCCTGTGTTTCCTCTTGGTATAGTAAAGTTTAAAACAGCATTTTGATTAGTACCAACATTAACTACACTAGCGTTAGTTCCTGGATCACCAGTAGTAGTAGTTCCCACTGTAATAGTGGCGGGTCCTTGAGGTCCTGTCGGCCCCATCGGACCTACAATAACAGGAGTACAATTACATTTTTTACCTGCTTCAAGAATATTTCTTATATTATCAGAGCAATTGTTACTCATTTTGATTCTCCTTTCATTTTATTTTATGAAAGAAGTTAAAACATAATTTTACTATTGACTATAATATGTTATTCTTTAATAGTAAATTATACAGTGCCTATTTTTGTTATAGGCCATAATCTAAATACTGATTTTCCTACTATATCTTTTTCATCAATTAAGCCTATTGATCTACTATCTTTAGATATAGGACGATTATCTCCCAAAACAAGATATTTACCTTCTGGTATACTGCTACAAGTACATATTTCTTCTAAGTTAAAATCTTTAGTATTTAAATGTGTATAGTTTTCTTGAACTAACTTATCATTTACATATAATTTATTATTCTTGTATGAAATATGTTCTCCAGGTAATCCTATTACTCTCTTAATTATTTCTTCTTTATCCTTCTTTATTACTACTACATCAAATCTCTTAATAGTTTTCTCGTTATATCTTATTTTTCTTACTAGTAATAACTCTCCATCATTAAAATTGGGCTTCATTGAACTGCCGGATACTATTACTGGAGTTATTATAAAAGTTCTAACTAGTATTACAACTACTACAATAATAACATAAGGATATAATTCTTTAATATTTTTTCTCATCTTCCACCTCAATAATAAAAAGATAGTAGCAAAGCTATTATCTTCTCTCTTTAATATTATATTTTTTCTGTCTATCTCTTAAGAAATATAATTTAGCTCTTCTTACTTTACCTGGTTTAGTAACCTTAATATAAGCAACTTTATTAGAATGAACGTGGAATGTTTTTTCAACACCAATTCCAGAATATTCTCCTCTTACAGTAAAAGTTTCAGATACTCCCTTACCTTTTCTTGCAATTACAGTTCCTTTAAAGTCCTGTACTCTTTCTTTTGACTTACCACCTTTAGTTTCAGTAATAATACATCCAACAGTAACTGAATCTCCTACTCTGAATTCTGGTAAATCTTTTTTCATTTGACTTTGAGTAATTTTGTCAATGATATTCATCGTATATACACTTCCTTTCTTTTTCAGATAATCATTATCTATAATAAGCGGATTATCCCACAACGTTATTAATTTTACCATATAATATATTAAATTTCAACCATTTTATGAAAAAAAGTAGAAATTATTCTACTTTAATCGTTTCTTTTTAATACAAAGAATGTTACAACTCCTGCAGTTATTATACCTAAAAATAATATGTATATTAATGAACTTCCAGTTACTACTTGTTCTGGTTCAGGGGTATTTTTAAATACTATCATATTATTTTCAGCTTCTTTTTTATCAAATAGTATTCTTCCATCTTCCGTAACTGTAAATTCTATAACTGCATCACTAAGTTCGTATCCTTTAGGAGCTTCTAATTCTGTTAATATATAACTACCAGGAGCTAAACGGAATTTTTCTTCCTTAGTAGATGAAGTCCATATCAAACTTTTACCGTCTAAGTCTTTTTCTAATTTTCCATCTTTATCAGTTATTTTTAACTTTGCTCCAGGTAACTCTGTTTTTCCATTAATACTTTTTTTAGAAATATATATATATAATGGTTCATTTTCCATTGTTACCTTAGTTACTTCTGTTTTGTTAACTTTTATAGTACCATCTTTTTCTACGATAAACTCTATAGTTTTATCACTTTTTATATAACCAGCTGGAGCTTCTATTTCAGTTAAATAGTAAGTACCTTCTGCTAAATGAAATTTTTCTGCACTTTCAGTAGTTATCCATTCTAATGATTTGCCGTCTAAATCTATAGTAAGTTTTCCATCTTTATCAGTTATTTTTAATTTAGCACCAACTAGTTCTTTGTCTTTAGTTAATCCTAACTTTGATATAGTTATATAGAATGGTTCGTTTTTCATTATAACTTTATCTACTACTTTGCCATCTACAGTAACTGTACCATTTGAGTTAACTGTAAAAGTTACCTTGCTACTACTAAGTTTATATCCGGCTGGAGCTATTGTTTCTTCAAGGGTATATGTGCCTGCATCAAGAGATATCTTTTTAATTGTTCCTTCTGATACCCATTTGGTTACTTCAGTATTACCTTTTTTAATTACGAGAGTAGCACCTTTTACTTCTTTACTGCCTGTTATATCTTGTTTTGATATTTTTACTTCCACTTTAGAAGGTTCAGCAGTTAATGGTAAACTTTCTTTAACTTCACTTGGTGTTCCTTTTACAATACTAGTCATCTTTTGAGCTGCTGGCATAGCACTGTTTGTACATTCTTGTACTGTACCACTACCTTTACTTGAAGTACCTGTAGCACTTAATGTTATAGAGGAACTTTTAGTTATATTTTCTGCAGGCATCTTAACATAAATAGTGTCTCCAACTTTAAAGTCTGTACTTCCACTAGTGGCATTAACATTGCTAGTTACAAATGCTCCAGTAACACCGCTTATACTTACACTAACAGCATTTCTTACCCAAGAGCCATTTATTTTTATTGCTCCAGATACATAGTAACTTCTATCACTATTAATATTTAGTTTTTTACTACTAGTATCAAGTGAAATACTTGGCCTAGCATTTACTGAATCATTAGCATCATTTATTAATTTAGCGGCCATCTCACTAGTTTTATTACTTGAACCATTGTAATTACCAGTTAACCTACCATTGCTTACATTAAAGTTACTTAAAAAGTCTACAGTATGTGGTGGATATAAAGTTCTATCACCAAAATACCATACAGCAAGTTGTGTAGCATAATAATCATCAAATTTAGTACCACCAGTAGAATAATCATTAGTTCCACCATAACCATTAGCATAAACATAAGCAAGTTGTGCTGCATTTGTTGAAACATTACTACAGCTTGTAAATACAAATTTTACATCCGTTCCACCCTCATAGGCATAATCAACATAAGGTTGGTAGCAGTAGACAACATCCCCATTTGTGGTTACTCTATAATGTGTTTTGTATTTACTAGTAAATAATTCATTACTTGCAATTTCTCTATTATCACTATTACTAAAATCAATTGTAAAGTCTGCCTTAACATTAAATACTCCAATCAAAAATAACATTATAGTAAATACAAACATTTTAAATATATTATTTTTTTTCATTACTTACCTCTCCTATCTATCATAAGTTAATCTTATCATAAAATAATTATTTTTTCAATATACTAAGTATCATTTTCATATAATTTATTATGAAATATATAATTCATAGAGGGATTACTTCTAAAAAGAATAGTGATAATAGTTATATGGCTATTAAAAGGGCTTTATTTGATAAAGAAAGTATAGGTGTAGAATTTGATATTAGACTAACTAAAGATAAAAAAATAGTACTATCTCATGATTCAGTACTAGGTATTAATTATATAGAGAATATGAATTATAAGGATATTATTAAACATAAATATTTAACTACTTTAGATAAAATATTAGATATAGATACTGATAAGATATTACTTATCGATATTAAAGTTAACAATAACTATAAGTTACTTGGAGATATTCTTTTAGATATATTAAAAAATACTGATAAAAATATTTATTTAATGTCTTTTAATAAAAAGATTATTAAATACCTAAATAAAAAAACTAAGTATAAAAAGGGAATTATATCTTTCTTTTATAGATATAATAAGTATCCTTTAACTATTCTTAATTATAAAACAGTATCTAATAAGAAATTAAAGAGAATTAAAAATAAAGAAATATTCTTTTGGACTTTTAAAAATATATATGAAGCTAATAAACTAAGTAAAAAGATAGATAATAACAGCTTATATTACTATATAATTAATAAAGAGGAATAACATTATTATTCCTCTTTTACTTCTATATAATCTCCTGAATCTAAGTATATTATTCCTTTTTTTCCTTCTAATCTTGAATATATACTATTGTATTTATTTATCTTGGTTACTTTACCTAGTGTTATATATACTTGGTTACCATCATTCATATATAGAGTAAATCTTTCACTATCTACATCATTAGGAGTATATTCTATTTGTGATATTTTTAATAGTATATCATCATCTATCTTACTAATACTCTTGGTATATTTTTCTTTAATACTAGAAATATCAGATATTAATATTGGTATATTATAAATATTATAAGTATTTTCTATCTCGGTATTATTATCTAAGAGTAGTTTATCATTATATAGAGATATTACTTTATATTCTGTAATATAGATATATATTTTACTTAATAATTTCTTTTCTACTTTTACTTCTTTGATATAGTTGTTTCTTTTTAATCTTGTTGTTATATCTTTCTTTGATGTATCTATAAATGATGGATAGTTATCTATACCAGCAGTACTTATTATTTCTTTATCTGGTACTATGTTATTACCTATTATATAGATGTTTGTTATGGGTATTTTTTTTACTAGGTAAAAGATTCCTCCTAGAAGGCCTAAGAATATTAGACAAAAGAATATTCTTTTTAGTTTTAATTTTCTTTTTTTTACTTTAACTTTTACCTTAGCCTTTTTACCCATTTTTATCACCTTATTATTTCTTGTTCTAATATTAAATCTATATTATATATTTCTTTTATTTTTTTCTTTGTATAATCTATTAATTCTAAGATATCTTCATAGGTAGCATCGCCAGTATTTACTATGAAATTGGCATGCTTGGTACTTATCTCAGCACCACCTATTTTATATCCTTTTAGACCAGCATCTTCGATTAATTTACCCGCTGATAATCCTTCAGGATTTCTAAAGACACTACCCGCAGATGGTTTGTCTAGAGGCTGCGTATCTATTCTTCTCTTTTTTCTACTAGTCATTGTTTCTTTTATTTTGTCTTTATCTAAATAACTCATTTCTAATGTTACTTCAGTACATATATAGTCTTTATGTTCTTTTAGAAAAGAATTACGATATGAATAATTTAAATCTTTATTTGTTAGTGTAATTACTTCTAGTTCTGGAGTTACTACCTTTACTTCTTTTACTATACTAGCCATATCTTCTTTATAGGCGCCAGCATTCATCGCAGTACTTGCTCCGACCATTCCAGGTATTCCTCCTGCAAAAGCTAGACCATTTAAATTATTATTCATACATAAATTAGCTAGATATATTAAACTTACTCCTGCTTCAGCAGTTACTATATTATCTTTTATTTCGATATTATTTAATTTATCTAATTTTATTACGACATCAAAGTATGGTTTTGCTAGTATTATATTAGATCCTCCTCCTAATATGAAATAATTTATATTATTTTCTTTTAAATACTTTAATAAATCTATTAATTCTTTAGTATTACCTGGATATATTAAATATCCACATTTAACATCTAATCTATAAGTATTATATTTTTTTAATGATATATCTTTATAATATTCATAGTTTTTAATAAAATTTTCGTTCATCTAATATCAAATCCTTTAGTATATTATATATTCTTTCACCACTATCTTTGATACCTAATTTCTTTAAATTACTTTTCATTTCTTTTAGTTTATTTTCATCATTTATTGTTTTATCTATTAAGTTTATTAGTGATGTATCTGTTAAATCTTTTTCTTCTAGTATTAAACCAGCATTATTATCTACTAAATCCATAGCATTTTTATACTGATGGTTATTGGTTACATATGGACTTGGTATAAAGATAGAAGGTACTTCTAAAGCAGTTATTTCACTCATAGTAGAGGCTCCTGCTCTAGTAACCATTAAATCAGTTATCTTCATAACTGAAGGCATTTCATAGATAAATGGTAATACTTTGACATTACTTGGTACTCTTTTATCTTTTACTCTTTCATAATAACTATTACCTGTAACTATTATTACACTATAGTTTTTACTTCTGAATTTATCTATAAAACTAAATATTTTATCATTAATAGTTTTACTACCAAGAGAACCCATAACTATTAATACTAGTTTTTTATCTTTGGCTATATCTAATTTTTCTTTAGTAGTTTTCTTTATGCTTAGGGCTTTTTCACTACATGGATTACCTGTTAATATAGCTTTTCCTTTAGGAAAATCTTTGATAGTACTTTCAAATGATACTCCTATTTTATCTGTATATCTAGCTAAAAATTTATTGGCTAATCCTACTACACTATTTTGTTCATGAATGAATGTTTTTTTACCTAACTTTTTAGCGGCATATATAACAGGAGCAGTAACATAACCTCCACAACCTATTACTATATCTGGATCAAAATCTTTTATTATTATTTTACATCTTTTAATGGCATTAATAAAATTAGTTATTGTTTTAAAGTTATCTAATGTTAATTTTCTTTTGAATCCTGTTACTTCAATACCTTCATATCTATAACCCATACTTGGTATTAAATCTTTTTCCATTCTATTAGTAGTACCTATATATAAGAATTCACTATTTGGTTCCATTTCTTTTATTTTATTTATAATTGCTAAGGCTGGATATATATGTCCTCCAGTTCCACCAGCAGATATAACTACTCTCACTTTATCACTCTCCTAATACATTTTATCATATTTATTAAAAAAAAGATATATTTATACTTAAATATACACTTTTTCTATTATTTTATTCACTAAAAGTCTAGGTCTTTTAGTGTTGTTATTAGCCTATAGTCTAATAACAACGTATCTACATACCTATTATATATAAGCCATAAATATATACTAAAAGAAAGATATTAGTTATATCTTTCTTTAATTATTACTTTTATATGTTAAATATCCTGTAGTATAATTAGCCATAGATATATCTGTTTTTGTACTATCAAATGGTATTTTACCTTGTAATGAAGAGCAACTACCAAACATATTTGTAGAACCTGTTACTTTACTAGTATTCCATAAATCTGATGCATATATTGTTTTTAAAGAACTCGCTAAATAAAACATTCCATCCATATAAGTAACACTAGAAGTATCAAAACTTGATAAATCTAATATCATTATTTTAGAGCAATTCATAAACATATACCGAGTACTTGTTACTTTACTAGTATTAAAACTAGATAGGTTTAGGCTTACTAATGAAGTGCAATTTCTAAACATTTCTTCCATATTGATTACATTTGATGTATCAAAGTTTGATAAATTCAAATTTGTTAATGAACTGCAATAACTAAACATTCCTTTCATATTAGTAACACTCGATGTATTAAATGAACTTAAATCTAAGCTAGTTAGTGAACTACAACCATTAAACATTCCCAACATATTTATTACACTATCTGTATTGAAATTAGATAAATCTAAAGTAGTTAGATTGGAGCATCCATAAAACAGAAATACCATATTTGTTACACTACCTGTATTGAAACTAGATAAATCTAAAGTTGTTAATGAACTGCAGCCACGAAACATAAGTGACATATC
>ERZ857969.235-NODE-235-length-95711-cov-9.592080_pt1 | contig 95711 bp, 83 predicted proteins | sample MGYA00519864_ERZ857969 | MGnify/ENA primary metagenome ERZ857969 (study PRJEB31778, sample SAMEA3449382) | human gut metagenome | biome: human gut; feature: human-associated habitat; material: faeces | place: United Kingdom | collected 2010/2012 ...
ACTAGATAAATATGGCGAGTCTTAGATTTTCTTAAAATTTTCATTTGATAGAAAAACTTAGACTCGCTTTTTTATATAATTGAACCTAAAACTAAAATACCCAAATTATCTGAATAGATTTTACCAAATTGAGAAAGAGGAAGTGGACTAGTACCAAGACCAACTTCAATAGTATATCCAGGTCTATTATAATTTTGAATAAACCAATCTTTATAACCAGCAAAGCTAGAATTATAAGGAGTTGATTCTAAAGAATACCCACTAACATTAGCAAATTGAGTTCCAATTTCAAAACTATAAGGAGGATTATAGTTTTGGAATTGCCAATAAATTACTTCACCTTGAGAATGATATGCAAGAATAAGTCTAAAATTATGTTGAAGAGTAAAATTATAAACTGCAAGTGATTCTGGTTCTGTAAGAGGACCATATCCAACGAAATCACGAGGAGCTGGACCGAGTAAAACCTTGCGAATATTTTGTTGTACGTGCTTGTTGCCAACCAGCTGGAAATTGTAAGTTTAAATCCACACCTCTAATGTTTGCTTTCCAGCCATTTGGAAAAGGAATAGTAGCAAAGCCATAAGCAATTTTTGAAGCTTGAGTATATGATGGAGAACTTGTAGGAAGAGCACCTGTAACTAAATCAACACCATCAGGATTAACCATAGGAACAAGATAAATAGTAGAAACATTAAAAAGCCAACTAGCGGGATATCCGAAAATAGTTAAATTATTAGAATAGCAATAACAATAATCAGCTAAAAATTTCATTAAAACAATGCTTGTGATCCATTCGTTTGCATGATATGAAGCGGAATAAAAAACTTCATTAGAACCATTACCGATTTTTATAAAAGGAATATCCTTTCCCATAATAGATTTTCCAATACTGCCAACAGAAATAAATGGATATAAGCTTGTCAATTTGTGCAAATCCTTAATAAAAACATTGTAACTATAATTAACATTTGTAGAAATAATAGAATCTTGTCTAAAATAATTCATAAAACCCCCATTCTAATATGTATACTTATAATATGAAAACAAATAAATTTAGTGACAAATAAGCAAAAATATGATATAAAAATAATGAAAACTTCAACAAAAAGAAAGGAAAGAAAAATTATGAATAAATTTATGAAAATAGCAAAAGAAAGATCAATAAATGGATGCAGAAATCATGAAGGTGGACCATTTGGAGCAGTAATAGTAGATAAAGAAGGAAATGTAATCGCAGAAGGAAATAATAGAGTTTTATGTGATTTAGACCCAACAGCACATGCTGAAGTAACAACAATAAGAGAAGCTTGTAAAAAATTAAGAACATATGATTTATCAAATTATATTTTATATACATCATGTGAACCATGCCCAATGTGTTTATCAGCAATAATTTGGTCAAATATAAAAGAAGTATATTATGGATGTACTAAAGAAGATGCTGGAAATATTGGATTTAGAGATGATATAATTTATAAATATCTTGAAGGAAAAAATAAAGATTTAATAAATTTAAAACAAATGGATAGAGATGAATGTATAGAAGCATTTAATGAATATAGTAAAAATAATGGAACAATATATTAAAAAGAAAAGATGAAGCTGATATTTATCAACTTCATCTTTTTGTGCTTAAATTATGTGAGAACAGATAGCAACTATATCACTTTGTTCTTATTGATTTTTTCTGTCTTGCCAAAAATAATAGCTAACTGCAAAATTGATAACCCAAATTGCCAAAGTAACAAGATCTATAATAAAAGATTTGTTAGAAAAATAGTGAATTGTAATGTAAATTAATTCGTAAACAATCAAATATGAATTTGAAATTATCCGAAATGTTTGCCAATTTGATTTTTTTGATAATCGTTGGCAAAAAAGTGTAAGTGCAAAAGTAGCTATTGCTAATACGGCTAAGAGATTAATCAAAGTTTCAAAAATTTTTAACATAATTTCCTCCTTATAACTTTTATTGATGTAAATGGTTATATATGTAAAACTAAAAAGTCAGAGGAAAACCTCTTACTAATTAGTGAAAATCTAGTTCACATGCATAGTATTATATAATGGTTTTCAAGAAAATGCAAGGGATTTTACAACAAATAAGAATAATGCAATAGTTAATGCAATAGCAGAAATATTTTTAATTAAACTTAAATAACTTCAAATAAAAAACATTGAAAAATAGCCATTTTTGATATTGGCAGATATAAAAAAATACCCTTAAATAGAGTATTTTTGGTGGAGATGAGGGGAGTCGAACCCCTGTCCACTATAAGATTCACACAAACTTCTCCGAGTGCAGTTTATTTTTAAAATTCATCTAATAACCACAAACAAACAAGCGATTAAAAAATATATCTATTAAATACCCACTATTTCCATAGAAAAAATAGCTTTGTTTCCCACTAAATGACACCAACTAAAAATATGTGGGGATACTTTTAGAGGCGACGTTGCAACTAAGCAGCGTATGCTAATTCTGTATTATCAGCGTTTATATTTAATTTCCCGTTTTTATAGTGGCAAACGAGAATCCACTACTCGCTATTCATGCTTCAGATATAATGTCGAAACCATTACATCCCCATATAACATATATTATACAGTAACAAATAAAAATATTCAACCCCAGCATAAAAAATATTATAAATAAAGTTATTCAATAAAAAACAATTGGCTAAGCATAAATTACCAAGAAAAAATGTACGAAAAATCTTGTCAAATAAAATGATAAGTGATATAGTATGAAAAGATAAAAAAATGTCAAAGAGGGGGAAAAGATGAAAATTATAAATTTAGCAAAAAAATATAGACATTTAGCATTAGTATTAATAGATGTAATAGTAGTAATTGGAAGCTATGTAACATCATTATTATTCCTAAATACACAAATAACAGATTTATTAGAATTTACAAAAGAAATGTGTATTGCAGTATTAGTATATGAAGTGTTTTTAAATGTTTTTCAAATGTATAGGGATATGATAAGATATGAAATAGGAGAAGATTACATTAAATATCTAATTAGTGGATTTTTATCAACAATATTAATGATAGTAATAAGCAATATGTTAAAATTCGATTATTTTGGAGCAAGAATAAATATATTGTCAGGAATATTCATATCAGGAATATTCGTATTATATAGAATTGCTGGAAGATCAATATTATCAAGAATGTCAAATGTAAAAAGACCAAAAAATGCAGAAAAAGAACCAAACAAAATAGAAAACTTATTAATAATTGGAGCAGGAATGGGAGCTAAAGAAATAATATTAGCTGTTAACAACACAATGAAAGATAAGTATAATATTGTTGGAATGATAGATGACAATAAAAATAAACTAAATAAAAGCATACTAGGAGTAAAAGTATTAGGAACAAGATATGACATTCCAGATATAGTAAAAGAAAAAAATGTAAACATTATTTATTTAGCAATAGATAATATAACACAAAGATCAAGAAAAAATATAATAGAAATATGTCAAACAACAGGAGTAAGAACAAGAGTATTACCAAGTACAGAAGAAATGATGAAAAAAGGTGGAGTAATGAATAACTTAAGAGATGTAGAAATAGAAGACTTACTTGGAAGAGACACAATAAAACTTGATAATAAAAACATTACAGACCTAATAAAAGGAAAAAATGTATTAGTTACAGGTGGAGGAGGATCAATAGGATCTGAACTTTGTAGACAAATAATGAAATACAATCCAGCAAAATTAATAATATTTGACATATATGAAAATAATTTATATGACATTCAAATGGAATTAGATGCACATTATCCAAAAACAAAAATAGAAGCAATAGTTGGAAGTGTAAGAGATAAAGAAAGACTAAGAAAAGTTTTTGAAAAATATTCACCAAAACTAGTATTCCATGCAGCAGCACATAAACATGTACCATTAATGGAAAATAGCCCATTAGAAGCAATAAAAAACAATATATTTGGAACATATAATGTAGCAAATTGTGCAGATGAATTTGGAGTAGAAAGATTTGTATTAATATCAACAGACAAAGCAGTAAACCCAACAAACATAATGGGAGCATCAAAAAGAGTTTGTGAAATGATAATACAAGCAAAAAATAAAGTAAGTAAAACAGACTATGTTGCAGTAAGATTTGGAAACGTATTAGGAAGCAATGGATCAGTAATACCATTATTCAAAAAACAAATAGCAGAAGGCGGACCTGTAACAGTAACACATAAAGATATAACAAGATTTTTCATGACAATACCAGAAGCAGTTGGATTAATATTACAAGCAATAACATATGCAGAAGGTGGAGAAATATTTGTATTAGATATGGGAAAACCAGTAAAAATTTATGATTTAGCAATAAGCCTAATAAAATTATCTGGATATGAGCCAGGAGTAGATATTCCAATTCAATTCACAGGACTAAGAGAAGGAGAAAAATTATATGAAGAATTATTAATGGCAGAAGAAGGATTAACAGCAACAAAACATAATAAAATCTTTGTATCACAACCAATGAACTTAGGAATGGAAGAATTAGAAAGTAAACTAAACAAATTAAGTAAAATAAAAGATAATGACATGAATCTTGAAGAAGAAGTAAAACAAGTAATGAAACAAGTTGTTCCAACATATAAAGAGCCAGATGAAGTTAATAAAAAGATTGTTAACGAAAAAAAGGAAACAAATGAAAACACACAAAAAGTAGAAGCAACAGCAAATACTTAAATACCAATAATTGAATAAATTCTAGTTAAATCAATAATTAGAATTTATTCATTATAAATAAGAAATTGTAATGAAGGAAGGAATGTTGAAATATGGAAAATAAAATGAACATTAGATTTTCACCACCAGATGTAGGTGAAGCAGAAATTGAGGAAGTTATAGACGCAATAAAATCAGGATGGATTACAACAGGACCAAAAACAAAATTATTTGAGCAAAAAATAACAGAATTATGCAAAACAGAAAAAACAGTATGTTTAAATTCATCAACAGCAGCAATGGAAATGACATTAAGAGTATTAGGAGTTGGACCTGGTGATGAAGTAATAACATCAGCATATACATATACAGCATCATGTAGTGTAATATGCCATGTTGGAGCAACACCAGTATTAGTAGACATTCAAAAAGATAATTTCGAAATGGATTATGACAAATTAGAACAAGCAATAACAGAAAAAACAAAAGTAATTATACCAGTAGATATTGGTGGAGTAATGTGTGATTATGATAGAATACAAAAAATAGTAGAGAAAAAAGCAAACATATTTAAACCATCATCAGAATTACAAGAAAAATTAGGAAGAATTGCAATAATGGCAGATAGTTCACATGCTATTGGAGCAATGAGAAATGGTAAAATGGCAGGAGAATATGCAGACTTTACATGTTTCTCATTCCATGCAGTAAAGAATTTAACAACAGCAGAAGGTGGAGCTGTTACATGGAAGAAAAATGATAAATTTGATAATGAAGCAATTTATAAAAGATACCAATTATTATCATTACATGGTCAAACAAAAGACGCATTACATAAAAATCAATTAGGAGCATGGGAATATGATATAGTAGAACCAGCTTACAAATGTAATATGACAGATATAATGGCAGGAATGGGATTAGCACAAATAAAAAGATATCCACAATTAGTAGCAAGAAGACATGAAATAATAAAAATATATGAAGATGCATTAAAAGGACATCAAGTAAAAACATTAAATCATGAAGATGAAAAAACAAATTCAAAATCATCAGGACATCTATTTATAACAAGAGTAGAAGGAATTGATGAAAAAACAAGAAATGAAATAATAATAAAAATGGCAGAAAGAGGAATTGCAACAAATGTACATTATAAGCCATTACCAATGCTTACAGCATATAAAAATTTGGGATTTGATATAAAAAATTATCCAAATGCATTTGATTATTATAAATGTGAAATAACATTACCATTATATTCATTATTAACAGATGAAGAAGCAAAATATGTAATAACAAATTTTGTTGATATTTTAAAAGAATATGGTAAATAAAAAGGAAAATTTAAAATGATATTAAAAGATTATGAAAAATTACCAGAAAAAATGAAAAATGAAAAAGTGAAAGAATATTATGATATAATATCAAAAAAGAAAATTAGTTTAGTAATGAAAAGAATATTTGACATATTCTTTTCATTAGTCTTATTAATAATACTTTCGCCAATTTTATTAATATTAGCAATATTAATAAAGATAGACTCAAAAGGACCAGTATTTTATAGACAAGAAAGAGTTACAACAAATGGAAAAATATTTAGAATATTTAAGTTCAGAACAATGGTACAAAATGCAGACAAAATAGGATCATTAGTAACAGTTGGAAATGATGCTAGAATAACAAGAGTAGGAAAAGTAATTAGAAAAGTTAGACTTGATGAAATACCACAATTAATAAATATTTTAAAAGGTGAGATGACATTTGTTGGAACAAGACCAGAAGTAAAAAAATATGTTGACAAATATACAGATGAAATGATGGCAACATTACTTATGCCTGCTGGTGTTACATCAATTGCAAGTATAAAATATAAAGATGAAGATGAAATATTAGATAAAGCAGTAAAGGCTGGTAAAGATACAGATGTGGCATATGTTGAAGATGTTTTACCAGGTAAAATGAAATATAATTTAGAATATTTAAAACAGTTTTCTGTTTTACATGATTTGAAAATTTGTATAGATACAGTAATAGGAGTATTAAGATAGGAGAAATAGATGTTAGTATCTTTTATAATAATAGCATATAATGCAGAAAAATTTTTGGATAAAAGTTTAGAATCATTAAAAAAACAAGATTATCCACATAAAGATATAGAAGTAATATTAGTTGATAGTATATCAACAGATGGAACAAGAAAAGTTTTTGAGGAATTTAAAAAAGAAAATGAAAAAGATTTTTATCAAATAAAAATACTTACAAATAAAGGAAAAACTTTACCTAAAGGATGGAATGTAGCATTAAAAGAAGTTACAGGAGAAGTTGTGCTAAGAGTTGATGCACATACGTTTTTTGACAAAGATTTTATTTGGAACAATGTTAAAGAGATTGAAAATGGAGAAAACATTGTTGGTGGAAAATGTATAAGTGTAACACAAAATAATGATTGGAAAGAAAAATTATTATTAATAGCAGAAGAATCTATATTTGGATGTGGAATTGCAGATTTTAGAAGAAAAGAAAGTAAAGAATATGTAAGTACATTGGCATTTGCAATGTATAGAAAAAAAGTGTTTGATGATGTCGGACCATATAATGAAAATTTAGCAAGAACAGAAGATAATGAAATGCATTATAGAATGAAACAAAAAGGATATAAGTTTTTACTTTCACCTAATATAAAATCATATAGATATGCAAGAAGTGATTTAAAAGGAATGATAAAACAAAAATATGGTAATGGAAAATGGATTGGAATAACACTATATTATTGTCCAAAATGTTTTTCAATATATCATTTAGTGCCATTTTTATTTGTGTTAGGAATTCTATTTTCTGTAATAATGGCAATTGCAAAAGTTCCAATATTTGCATATTTATTAGCAGGAGCATATTTGTTATTTAATATATTAAATATTATATTAATAACAATAAAAAATGGATTTAGTATTAGTTATTTATTATTGCCATTTATTTTCTTTATATTACATTGTGCTTATGGAATAGGTACTGTTGTAGGAATAATAAAGGGATTTTTTATGAAAAGGAAGAAAAAATAGATGAAAACAATTGGAGTTATAATACCTAATTACAACTCAGGAACATATATAAGAAAATGTTTGGATTCATTATTAGAACAAGAATACAAAGTAGATGAAATAATAGTTGTAGATGATTGTTCAACAGATGATTCTACTAAAATTGTAAAAGAATATATGAAAAGAAACAATAATATAATTCTTCTTGAAAACGAAAAAAACATGGGAGTATCATATTCAAGAAATAGAGGAATAGAAAATACAAAGTCTGAATATATAATGTTTTGCGATTCAGATGATTGGTATGAAAAGCAAGCAACTAAAAAGATGATGGAAGAGATTGAAGATGGTGCAGATTTTGTATTTGCAGGTTATTATATAACATATAAAGATGGAAGAAAAATAGAAGTAAAATATAATACTTTTAATAATATAGAAATAACCAAAGAAATATGTATTTCATATTTACCAATAACATCTAGTTCAAAATTAATAAAAAAATCAATTTTAGTAGAACACAATATAAAATATCCTGTAGGAATAAAGAACTGTGAAGAATTGCCAGTTATACCAGTTACAGGATTTTATGCACAAAAAATAGTATATATAGATGAATGTTTATATAACTATTTTCAAAGAGAAAACTCAGCATCAAACCATAAATTAGAAGATTTGAGCTTTTATGATATAACATATGAGAAATTTAAAAATTATTTACCACAAGAATATAAAGAATCAATAAATATAAGAATGGTAGAGCATTTGCTATATAGTAAAACATATAGTTTGATAAAAGAAAAACATTTGAAAAAAGAAATAATAGAAAATATTAATAAATGTAAAAAAAATTTGGATGGACAAGATATTAATACAATATTAAAACAATTCCCTGTGCGCAAGAGAATTTTTATAAAATGTGCATTGGCAAAATTTGTATTTCCATTGAAATTATATGTAGCATTACAACAAAAAATGATAGGAGAATAAAATTAGATAATTATAAAGATTATTCACATTATTTAGAAAAAATAAATGAGTATATAGCAGAAAAAATGAAAAGGGAATCAAAGTTATTAAATAAAGACAATTATAAGGAATATTTCTCAAATGCAAGAGAATTTTTTATGAATTATAATTATGATGAAATATTCTATTAATGGAGGGACAAATGCTAAACAAATTGAAAAAAATAAAACCAAAACATATCTTGGAAATGCTTGTTATTTTAATATCTTTTATACCTGGAATGATATTAAGACTGATAAAAAGGGATATATGGATAGTGGCAGAAAATGGTGATGATGCTAAAGATAATGGATATGTATTTTTTAAATATGCAATGGAAAATAAAACCAAAAAAGATATATATTATGTAATAACTAAAAAATCAATATATTATGACAAATTAAAAAAATACAATAAAAATTTATTATATAAAAATAGTTTAAAACACAATATATATACAATAGCATCAACCAAATATATAAGTTCACAAATAGGCTCTGGATTACCATTTCCAGAATTAGTATTTAATTTTCAAGGAACATTTATATATAGATTTAAATCAATATTTTTGCAACATGGAATAACACAAAATAAAGTGAAATGCTTATTAAAAAATGAGAGCAAAGTAGACTTGTTTTGTTGTGCTGGAAACAAAGAATATGATTTTGTAATAAATGAGCTAGGATATAATGAGGAAAATGCCAAAAAAACAGGATTTTGCAGATATGACTTATTAAAAGATGAATCAAAAGAAAATAATAAAATATTAATGATGTTTACATGGAGAAAACAATTTGAAAATGATGAGAAAACATTTTTAGACTCAAAATATTATTCAACTATACAAGATTTAATAAAAGATACAAGACTTTCAGATTTATTAGAAAAAGAAAATTTAGAATTATATATGTGTTTACATGATAATATGATTCCATACAAAGATAAATTTATAACTACAAATTCAAGAATAAAGATAGTTGACAAAACAGAAAAGAGTATACAAGAACTATTAAGAGAGTGCAAATATTTAATAACAGACTATTCAAGTGTAGCATTTGATTTTGCATATATGAAAAAGCCATTACAATATTTTCAATTTGATTATGAAGAATTTAGAAAAAATCATATACCAGAAGGATATTGGAATTATGAAGATGGTTTTGGAGAAGTAACACATACTGTTGATGAATGTATTAACAAACTAATAGAAAGTGTAAATTGTAACTTTGAAATGAATGAAAAATATAAAAATAAAACAAAAGATTTTTATATTTATACAGATACAGAAAATTCAAAGAGAACATATGAAGAAATTGAAAAATTGCCAGTTGAAAAGCATAATATAGATTCAGTTTGGTTAATTACAGTAATTGCATTTATAATAAGCTTTTTTACTAAAAATTTGTATTTATTATTAATTACAGATGTAATAGGAGTAATATTAAATATAATATATTCAAGTAAAAATATAAGTCAAAGAATATATTTATTAATATTTAATATAGCAATGTTTACATTTTTATTAGCCAAGCCAGTTATAAGCATATTTAAAGCTATAAACTGGATAGAAAAGTTCTCAATAGATTCACAACAGCATGTATTTTTATTAGTTTTTATAGCAACATTTTCAATATATATTGGAAGTAGAATTTCTGAAAAGAAAAATAAAATTACAGAAAATATAAAAGAAAATACAAACGAATCAAAATGTAAAGATAAGAAAATATTTACTAATATAGCTTTAGTATTATTTTTGTTTTGTGCTATTTTTTCAATAATAACAGAATATGATAAATTAATATATATGAATGGAAAAGACTATGTAGAATATTATCTAACATATGAAAATACATTTAATCCAATAATAACACTATTAGCAGGAATGTCAGATATAATGTTATGTATATTCCTTGCATGTATGCCAAGTAAGAAGAAAGCAATAATACCAGTTGGAATTTTTATGATATATAATATCCCAACATTTTTAATAGGGCAAAGAACACCTATTGTTATATCAGCATTGTTTATATTTTCATATTTTGTAATAAGAGATTATTTGAATAACAAAGAAAGATGGATAGGAAAATTCGAAAAAATAGCTTTAATATTACTTATACCAGTAGCAATAATAGGACTTGCAATTTATAATTATTCAAGAGTAGATGAAGAAGTACCAACAACTAATATAATATCTTTATTTGGAGACTTTTTCTATACACAAGGAGTATCTTATGATGTATTGAACATAGGATATATGACAAAAGATAAAATAAAAGAAACAACAAACCACAATTATACATTTGGACCTTTTATTGACTATTTCAAATATAGTACAATATCACAAAAAATATTTAAAACAAAGCCATTACCAACAGGAAATAATGTAACAAAAGCACTTGAATCAAGTAGTTATTCACACATAATATCATATTTAACAAGAAAAGATTATTTAGAAGGACATGGATGGGGATCATCATTTATATTGGAAACATATACAGACTTTGGATATATTGGCATAATTGTATATAGTCTGATTTTAGGATATTTATTAATGGCAATTCCAAGACTATTAAAAAAGAACACCTTTATAGCATCTATAGTATTAATAAGTACATTAAATATATTTATAATTCCAAGAGCAGAAGCATTACAATTTTTGCAATTTATAATAACACCACAGTTTTGGGGTGCATGGATTATGTGTATATGTGGATACCAAGTAGTAAAAATAATTATAAACAAATATGAAATGAGGAAAAGTTAATGAGAGCACAAAAATCGGCAAAAAATATTATAGTTGCACTAATAAGTAATGCTCTAAATATAGTATTAGGAGTAGTAGTACAATCAATATTTTTAAAAACATTAGGGGAAGAATATTTAGGATTAAACACAGTATTAACAAGTATATTGTCAATGTTATCAATTGCTGAACTAGGATTAGGTTCAGCAATCATATATAATATGTATAAACCAATAGCCAATAAAGATAAAGAAAAAATAAAAGCATTAATGAAATTTTACAAAAAGTGTTATAGCATTATAATAATAGTAATGCTGGCTATAGGTCTTATTGTTAGTATATTTTTAAAACAAATTGTAGGAGAAACACAGACAATTCAAAACTTATACTTACTATATTTCTTATTTTTAACAGATGTAATATTTTCATATACAATAGCATATAAAAGATCAATAATATATGCAAACCAAGAAGAATATCTTACAAATATAGTTCATTTGATTTATTTAGTAGTAATGAATGGATTACAAATATTGTTTTTATATTTAACACATAATTATTGTGTATTTTTAATAATAAAATTAGTATGTAGAATATTAGAAAATGTATTAGTAAATATAATCGCAAATAAAAAATATCCATATATAAAAGAAAAAGATGTAAAAGAATTAGACAAAGAAATAAAAGATGATATTATAAAAAATATAAAGGCATTATTTTTCCATAAAATTGCCGGATTTATTGTAAGCAGTACAGATACAATATTGATTTCAGTATTTTTTGAAGGACTAGTTACAGTTGCCTATTATTCAAATTACAATTTAGTACTTTCAGCAATTACAACAATATTAAATCAATTTTTATTATCAGCTACGGCAAGTATAGGTGATTTATTAACAGAAAATAATAAAGAAAGAAATTATGAAATTTATAAAAAACTAAATTTTCTTAATTTTGTAATATTTATAATAGGTGCAACAGGAATGGCATGTGCAATAGAACCATTTATAACGATTTTCTTTGGAGAACAATATATATTATCAAAATTTATATTAATCTCATTAATATTAAAGTTCTTCATTCAAGGAATGAGAAGACCACTTATGGCATTTAAAGAAGCGGCAGGCATATTTTATGTAGATAGATTTGTACCAATATTAGAATCAGTAGTTAATCTAGTTGCGTCAATAATATTATTAAAAATATGTGGATTAGCAGGAATATTTTTTGGTACAGCAGTAAGTTCTTTAGTAATACTATTATACAGTTATCCTAAATATGTATATAGACCATTATTCAATAAAAAATGGAAAGATTATTATATAGAATTTATTAAAACAATATTATATGCAACAATTATAGTTGGAATTACAATGGGAGTAAATCAATTAATAAGAGTAAGTAATATATTTGCTGAACAAGTATTGAGTGTTGTAGTAGCTATAATAATACCAGTTATAATAATAACATTAGTATCTGGAAGAACAGAAGAATATAAATATTATATAAATATAATAAAAAATATACTATTCAGAAAAAAGGAGGTAAAACAATGATTGATGAAGAAAATGGACAAACAAGAAAAACAAAAGGTGGAAAAAGATATCAAAAAAAGCAAAAAGGTAAAAAAGGAAAAATAGCTGGAATTATAGTAGCAATAATTTTAATATTATTAGTAATATTATTAGGTGTCGGAACTGGAATGGTTGCTGGAAAAATATCAAAAATAAATTTTGATAAATTAGATAAAGGTGATTTGGATGTAAATGAAGATTTATATACTGAAGTATCTGATAATGTAAGTAAAGAAGAATTTGAAAAAATAAAAAATGTAGCATTATTTGGAATAGATGGTGGTAGAAGTGATGCAATAATGATTGCCTCAATAAATCAAGTTGATAAAACAATAAAATTAATAAGTATTCCAAGAGATACATATGTTTCTGTTGCAGGACATGGAAAAACAAAAATAAATCATGCTTATGCATATGGAAAAGAACAATTAGCATTAAAGACAATTAATTCTAATTTTGGATTAAATATATCTGAATATGTAACTATTAATTTTAAAGGATTAATAAATGTTATAAATAAAATTGGTGGTATTGAATTAAATATAAGCAAAGCAGAAAAAGATTATATAAACCAATATGTAAATGAATCTTATGAATTGACTAGAAAACCTGTACAATTATTGTCAAGTTATGGAAAAGTAAAATTAACAGGTGAACAAGCATTAACACATTCTAGAAATAGAACTATTGGAAATGATTTTACTAGAGAGGAACGTCAAAGAGATGTTCTTACAGCTGTAATGAATAAGGTTTCTACAATGAGTATAACACAACTTTGGAGCTTGAGTGATAGTGTATTGTCAGAGGTAAAAACAAATTTGAATGTTTCTGAATGTATGGGAATTGCCTCAGATGTATTAGGAAATACAAGTTCATATTTGAATAATATTGTATCAAAACAAATTCCTTCAGAAGATGATGGTGGAAAAGGTGATAATATAAATGGTATATATTATTATGTTTGTGATCTACAAAAGGCTAGTAAGAGTATGAAAAATATTATTTATGGGGAATAGAGATTGGAAATAAATTATATGATATTAATTTAAAAGACATTTGGGATTGCCCCAAAGAGAAATTTAGATTTTGGTTGTGTATATATGAGAAGCAGGAGAGATAAGAATGGAAAAGTTTGATATTCCAGAGAAAGAAAAGTGTCCAGAAAATGGATATACAATAAATTACGATAAAGAACTTATTGAAGAATTTTGTGATAATCCATCTAAATATAGTTCTAGCATGTGCAGAGGTGCAATAAATGATGCAATTGTATTATATAAATATTCTAGTTGGATTAGTCGTGATTGGGTTGAATATGTAATAGATACATTGTCACCATATATTGATTAAGAAGAAAATGGAAAAGCAAGATATTAAAACTAGTGAATCAGAAATTTAATTTCTGCAATTCACTAGTTTTCTTTATATTATAGAGAAAATATTAATATTTGTATAATGTAAAAAGTAATCATATTTTGCCGAAAAATAGCACATTGTGTATTGACAAATTCTTAATATAATATTAAACTATTTATTAGTGTGAGAAAATAAGGGAGTAGCGTTATGAAAAAAATAATTGTAAAAATAAAAAATATAATTCCAAAAGGATTATTGTTGTTAAAGACAATTTGTGGTATTTTACTACCAAATAAAAAAATATATATATTAGGAACTCCTATGCATGGAAATATAGGAGATCAAGCTATAATTTTTGCAGAAAGAAAATTCTTAAATGATTATTTTAAAGGATATAGGATTGTAGAGATAGAGTCTCAAACTGTAAAAAGAGTAGTTAAAATTTTGAAGAAGAAAATAAAAAAAGAAGATATAATTACAATACATGGTGGAGGCTTTATTGGATCTTTGTGGATTGAAGAAGAATCAATGTTTAGATGTGTAGTGAAAAATTTTAGTAATAATAAAATAATAGTTTTTCCGCAAACTATTTATTTTTCTGATGACGAATATGGAAAAAATATATTAAAAGATTCTAAAAAGATTTATGGAAACGCCAAAAACTTAACAATTGCATGTAGAGAAAAATATTCTTATGATTTTGTGAGAAAAGAGTTTCCAAAAATAAAGGCAATATTAGTTCCTGATATTGTTTTGTATTTGGAAAAATACAATTTTTCTTGTGATAGAAACAATGCTTTATATTGTATAAGAAAAGATAAAGAAAAAATTAACTATAATAACGAATATTCTATGATAGAATCAATAATAAAAGAAAAGTATAAAATGGCAGTTGATTATACAGATACAGTCATATCCAAAAAAGTATATAAATTTAATAGAGAAAAAGTATTTTTTAAAAAATTAAATCAAATTAGCAAATATAAAATAATGATAACAGACAGACTTCATGGAATGGTTTTTGCATATTTAACTAATACGCCATGTATAATTTTTGAAAATAAAAGTTATAAAGTGAAAGGGGTATATGAATGGATAAAAAATAGTGAATTTTTAATGCTAGTAACTTCTGATACAAAAATTGAAGAAATTGATAGTTTTATTAATAAATCAATTAGCTCTAATATGTCAAATTTTGTAGTAAAAAAAGACAAATTTGAGCCATTAATAAAAAGTATAGAAGAGTTAAGCTTTTATAGGAGCAATTAAATTATTAATATAATATTAAAATGGAGGAAAAATGAACGATAAATCAAGAACTAAAAATTCTATAATAAATGTTATATATTCTTTTATATTACAGTTTTCAAAAATAATCTTAGTTTTTGTGAATAGAATAATTTTTGTAAAAATTTTAGGCGCTACATATTTGGGGATAAATGGTATTTTTAATAATGTGTTAGGAATTCTATCATTAGCTGATTTTGGAATAACTACAGCAATGATGTATTCATTATATAAGCCGTTGGCTCAAAAAGATGAAAAAAAAATATCACAATATATAAATTATTTTAATAAAATTTATAATATAATTGCAATTTTTGTGGCTGTTTTAGGTTTAATGTTGGTGCCATTTTTAAAATATATTATTAATTTACCTACAAATGTTGAACATATATATTTATATTATATATTGATGTTATTGAGTACAGTTGTTTCATATTTATTTGTTTATCAAACTACTTTACTAGTAGCTGATCAAAAACAATATATTCCCAATAGATATGATATAATTTTTCAGTATGTTATATTTATATTACAAGTTATAGCATTGGTAATTACTAAAAATTATGCATTATATTTAAGCATAAATATTATATGTACAGTAATATGCAATTTATTTAAAGTAAGGAAAACAAAAGAAATATATCCATATTTGCAAAATAGAAAAAGAATAGAGCCATTAGAAAAAAATGATCAAAAAGAAGTTTTTTCTAATATGTCTTCATTATTTTTTTATAAATTAGGGTCAGTTATTCAGTCAAATACAGATAATATACTGATATCTATTTTTGTAGGAACAATATCTGTTGGATATTATTCGAATTATAATACAATTATAACATCTATTGTTACATTAATAACTATGGTATTTACTAGTATAAAAGCAAGCCTTGGAAACTTTTTAGTAGAAAAAAGCAAAGAAACACAATTGAAAATGTTTTATATTTTAGAAGAAATTAATTTTGGATTAATTTGCTTTTCAGCAGTTGCATTTTTGAATTTAATACCAGATTTTATAGAAATATGTTTTGGAAAAGAATATGTATTAAGCCAGGCAGTACTAATTGCAACAGTGTTGAATTTTTATACCTCTAATATTAGACAAACCATGTGGGCTTATAGAGAAACAGCAGGATTATTTAAGCGTACTAAGTTTATAACGATTATAACTTCAATTCTAAATATAATATTTTCCATAATTTTGGGAAAATATTATGGATTAGTAGGAATAATTATGGCTACAGTATTATCAAGGATGTTATATGCTTGGTGGAGAGAACCATTAATTACATTTAATGAATATTTTGGAGTATCAGCATCTACTTATTTTAAGAATTATATTTTTAGATTTATACTTTTTGTGTTAATTGCATATATAACAATGCAAATAAATAGCTTTGTAAGAATTGAAAATTTGTATTTGTCATTTGCTGCGAAAGTAGTTATTACTTCAATTATTCCAACAATAATTCTTTTTTTAATTGCATTAAAGGGTGAAGCTTTTAAATTTATTAGATTAAAAATAAAAAAGAAGGAGGTACAAAATGGAAAATAATACATTTATGGTTTTAGATGTTATAAAGAAAGGAAATACTATAACATATAAATATGAAGTCTCAGGTTTATGGAATAAATTTATTAATAAAGATGAAATCTATTTTGCTCAATATAATGGTGAAATGGTAGGGGTGGATGATAGTATAGCAGTAATTCCATTATTAACTAATATTTTGCCTATTTCTTGGGTATTTGATTTAGATATAGAAATCCCATGTATAGATAAAGATTTTTTGGAAGGATTAGAAAAAGTAAAGCTAGGATATAAGAATATGTACCCTAATATTCAAATGAAAGGAAAACTGCAAACAGAAAAAATTGTGAAAAATAATAATAGCTTAGAAAAGAATGCAGTAATGTTTTCTGGTGGAGTTGATGCTTATAACACTTTAATAAGCCATTTAGAAGAAAAACCGTATATATTTACAATTTTTGGGGCAGATATTTCAGTTGATGATAAAAAAGGTTATGAAAATGTCAATAAAAATAGTATTATAGAGTCTAAAAAACATGGAATTGAATATAAAAACGTTATTTCTAATTTTAGAAAGTCTATAAATTATTCTGAAATTATGAAAGAATTAACTAAGATATGTAATTTTGAATGGTGGCATGATTTTCAACATGGTATTGCTTTACTTGGATTGATTGCACCATATACACAAATACTTTCTTTGAAAAAAGTATATATAGCGTCATCATTTACCAAAGAACAAGTTGGAAACTATACATGCGCATCTGATCCTACAATTGATAATTATGTAGCTTTTGGAAATACAAAAATTGTGCATGATGGATATGAATTTAATAGACAACAAAAAATTCAAAATATATGTAGGTATGTAAAAAACAATAATCAAAAAATTAATCTAAGAGTTTGCTGGCAATCTAGTGGTGGAAAGAATTGTTGCAAATGTGAGAAATGCTATAGAACTATTATGGCTATAATTGCTGAAAAGGAGGATCCAAGAAATTATGGATTTGAATTAAATAGAGAAAAATATAATAAAATGATAAGAAAACTGCCACAAATAGTAAAATATAATTTTAGATATAAAATAATTCAAGACAGATTTGTTGAAAACTATAAAATAGATGAAATTCCAAAGGAATTGAAATGGATTCAAAAAATAGATATAAAAAACAAGAAAAGTAAATTTATAATTTTTATTGAAAAAATAAAAAGACTAATAAAAAATATTATAAATGAAGTGATGAAAAAACTTAGAATTTCTAAAAGTATTTAATTTTATTATCTTTCAATTATTAAATTTTGTATTTAATATTGGGAGATTTTTTTTGTTACTATGGTATGATTTTGCCGAAAAATAGCACATTGTGTATTGACAAATTCTTAATATAATATTAAAATTATATAGATAGGAACAGAGGAACAAAGATGAGAAAAAATAAGATTAGCAAAATAAATATAATAAGAGGAATATTAATAATATTATTGCTTGCAACATTTATAAGAATATACTGCTTTTCAAACCAAAATGGAACTCAATCGAGTGGAGTGAGTAGAAAGGTTACAGAAATAGTTACAAGTAATATGAAAAAAGTACAAAATATGCCTAAGAGTGAGAAAGAACTCTTTTTAGAGCATACAGAAAAAATAATAAGAAAATTAGCACATTTTTCAATATATACAGTAGTAGGATTACTAATGATGTCACTTATGAATACATATAAGTTAAAGCAAAGTAAAAGAATATGGATAAGTTTAATAGTTGGTGTATTGTATGCAAGTTCTGATGAAATACATCAATATTTTGTGCCAGGAAGGTCAGCTAGAGTTTTTGATGTTATGATTGATTCAGCTGGTGTTTGCCTTGGTATATGTATTGTGATTTTTGTATTGTGGATTGCAAGAAAAGTGATGGAGAGAAAAAAGAAAAAGAATAAAGAAGTAACATCTGATAGAATGTAACAAAAGTATTACAATTTATATTTAAGGGGGGAAATATAAATAATGGATGTAAAAGAAAAAGAAGCTGAAATAATAGTTTCTAATAATGAAACAGCATTAGTACAACCACAACAATATATCCCAGAAAAAACAAATAGTTTATTAATCAGAAAAATTTTAAAAAGATTAATAGATATTTTAGGAGGAATTGTTGGAACAATTGTATTAATACCATTAACAATTGGAATAGCAATAGCAAATTTGATTTGTAAAGATAATGGCCCAATATTTTATAGTCAATATAGAATGGGAAAAAACGGAAAGCTATTTAAGATGTACAAATATCGTTCAATGGTTGTAGGAGCAGATGAAAAATTAAAAAAATATTTAGAAGAGAATGAAGAGGCTAGAAAAGAATATAAAAAATACAAAAAATTGAAACATGATCCAAGAGTAACAAAAGTTGGTGAGTTTATAAGAAAAACAAGTTTAGATGAATTTCCACAGTTTATAAATGTATTAAAAGGAGATATGAGCTTAGTTGGACCAAGACCTTATCTTGAGAGAGAAAAAGAAGATATGAATGGTTATTATAAATACATAACTACTTGTAAACCAGGTCTTACAGGATTATGGCAAATAAGTGGAAGAAGCGATGTTGATTTTGCAACTAGAATTGATTTGGATATGCAATATTATTATAACCATAGTTTGAAAGGTGATATTAAAATATTGTTTAAGACTGCAATGAAGTTAGTTAAAAGAGAAGGAGCTTTGTAGAAAAATAAAAAGGGAGTCAAAAGTAAATGAAGATTGCAATGATTCGGACATAAAAGAATTCCTAGTAGAGAAGGTGGAGTAGAAATCGTTGTTGAAGAATTATCAACAAGATTAGTAAAACTAGGAAATCAAGTGGACGCATATAACAGAAAAGGAAAAAATGTTCAAGACAAAAATGCAGACAAAGATAAGAAAAAGTTAAAAGAATATAAAGGTGTAAAAATACTTACAATTCCAACAATAAATAAAAAAGGAATTGATGCATTTTTATATAGTTTTTTTGCAAGTGTAAGAGCTTTATTTGGACACTATGATGTTTTACATTACCATGCAGAAGGTTCATGTGCAATGCTTTGGATTCCACATTTATTTAAGAAAAAAATTGTAGTAACAATACATGGATTAGACTGGCAAAGATCAAAATGGGGTGGATTTGCTACAAAATATATAAAATTTGGAGAAAAATGTGCAGTAAAATATGCAGATGAAATAATTGTATTATCAGAAAATGTAAAAAAATATTTTAAAGAAACATATAATAGAGAAACAATTTTTGTTCCAAATGGAATAGATAAGCCAGTAATTAGACAAGCAAATATTATAAAAAATAAATATAATTTAAATAAAAATGATTATATTTTGTTTTTAGCAAGAATAGTACCAGAAAAAGGTTTAGATAATTTAATAGATGCATATATGCAAATTGAAACAGATAAAAAATTATTAATAGCTGGTGGTGCAAGCCACACAAATGAATATTTAGAACATATAAAAGAAAAAGTAAAAGATAATAAAAACATAATAATGACAGGATTTGTACAAGGTGAGGAATTAGATGAATTATATAGTAATGCATATTTATATTGTTTACCAAGTCATATTGAAGGAATGCCAATATCATTATTAGAAGCTTTTAGTTATGGATGTAATGTTTTAATAAGTGATATTGATGAAAATGTACAAGTTGCTGAACAATATGCAACAAAATTCAAGATGGGAAATGTTGAAGATTTAGCTAAAAAACTAAAAGAATGTCTAGAAGATAAAAATAGATATGATTCAAAAGAAATTCAAGAGTTTATTTTAAATAAATATTCTTGGAATGATGTTGTAGAAAAAACAATGAAAATATATAAGGAAATAAAAAAATGAAAATTTTACTAGTAAATAAGTTTCACTATTTAAATGGTGGAAGCGAAAAATATTATTTTGAATTAGGAAAATTATTAAAAAAATATGGAAATGAAGTTGCTTATTTTTCGATGAAAGATGACAGAAATATTAAAACAGGAGATAAAGAATATTTTGTTGAGAAAATTGATTTAAATACAGGAAGTAAGCTAAAAGCATTAGATGTAATATATTCAAAAGAAAATTATAGAAAAATGCAAGAAGCAATAGATGATTTTAAACCAGATATAGTACATTTAAATAATTTTCAAAGACAATTATCAGAATCAATAGTTGAATGTTGTAGAAAAAATAAAATTCCAATGGTATTTACAGCACACGATGTACAAGCAATATGCCCAGCAATTAGTATGATGGATGGAGAAAAAAATATTTGTGAAAAATGTATGCATGGAAAATATATGAATTGCTTTAAGAAAAAATGTGTAAAAAACTCAACATTAAAAAGTGTACTTGGAGCATATGAGGGAAGATATTATAGAAATAAGAAAGTTTATACAAAAAAAATAGGACATATAATAACACCATCAGTATTTTACAAAAATAAATTTATAGAGGACGGAGTTAATGAAAGTAGAATTGATGCAATTCATAATTTTATTAACTTAGAAGATTATAATTTGCAAGTAGAAGATGAAGGATATGCATTATATTCTGGAAGACTTGCGAAGGAAAAAGGAATATTAAATTTAGTAGAAGCTTTTACAAATTTAGTAAAAGATAACAAAAAGAATGATAAATTAGATAAGATAAAACTTTATATTGCAGGAGACGGACCTGAAAGAGAAAATATAGAGAATAAAATAAAATCTAATAAGTTAGAAAACAAAATAATTCTTTTGGGATATTTAAATCAAAAAGATTTGAGAGAATATACTAGAAAATGTAGATTTTTAGTAATACCATCAATTTGGTATGAAAATGGACCATATTCAGTTATTGAAACACAATCTATAGGAAAGGCTATAATAGGGGCTGATATTGGAGGAATTCCTGAAATGGTGCTAAATAATAAAAATGGTTTAACATATAAATATGATGATATAAATGAACTAGAAGCTAAAATGAAAGAGTTATTTGAAAACAAAGAGTTAGCAGATGAATTTGGAAATTCTGCAAAAGAGTTTGCTTTAAATGAATATAGTCCAGATGGATATTATGAAAAGATAGAAAAAATTTATAAAAATGTATTAGGAGAGAACTAAAATGGCTGAAAAAAAATTAAATGGTACAGTAATTGTTACATATAGATGTAACGCAAGATGTACAATGTGTAATAGATATAAAGCACCATCAAGACCTGATGAAGAAATAAGCATAGAAACAATAAAAAAATTACCTAAAATGTATTTTACAAATATAACTGGTGGTGAACCTTTTATAAGAGAAGATTTACCAGAAATTGTAAGAGAATTATATAAAAAATCTGATAGAATTGTTATTTCAACAAATGGATTTTTTACAGATAGAATAATAAAATTATGTGAAGAATTTCCAAATGTAGGAATAAGAATATCAATTGAAGGTTTGGAACAAACAAATAATGAAATTAGAGGATTAAATGATGGATTTAATAGAGGATATTCAACGTTAAAAAAATTAGTTGAAATGAAACATCCTGATGTTGGCTTTGGAATGACAGTTCAAGATAAAAATGCCAAAGATTTAATTGCATTATATGATTTATCTAATGAAATGGGAATGGAATTTGCAACAGCATCATTACACAATAGTTTTTATTTTGTTGAAGCAAAAAATATTATTCATGATAGACCTATGGTTGCGCAAGAATTTGAGAATTTAATTAATAAACTTTTAGAATCAAAATCACCAAAAAAGTGGTTTAGGGCATATTTTAATCATGGGCTAATTAATTACATATATGGTCAAAAAAGACTATTACCATGTGACATGGCTTTTGATACATTTTTTATAGATCCATATGGAGATGTAATGCCATGTAATGGTACAAAGTGTAAAGAAGTAATGGGAAATTTAAATGAACAATCTTGGGACGAATTATGGAATTCTGAAAAAGCAGAAAAAGTAAGAAATGTAGTAAGACATTGCTCAAGAAATTGTTGGATGATAGGGTCTGTTTCACCAGCTATGCATAAATATATTTGGAAACCAACTTGGTGGGTAATAAAACATAAAGTAAAATTCTGGACAAAGAAAAAATATTCAATGTATGAATTACCAATTGTAAGACAATATAGAGATGGAAAGGTGACTAAGGAAGAACTTGATAAGCTTTCTACTTGTGATTTGAATGCCACTATTGATAATGGTTTATCAGAGGCTTCTAAAGAGCAATTAAAACATAAGTCTGGTGAAGAGATTGTTGATGCTGATATTGAAAGACAATTGAAAGAAAATAAAGATTGAAAAAGTTTTATAATTAATATAATATGAAAAATACTAAAATGATATAATAATATATAGAGTACAACAATAAATTAATAGTTCTATTTAGTGAAAGGGATTTTTTATGATAAAAAAAAAGAAAATTATAAATATATTAATGTAATTGATAAATGAATAATAAATTTTATACCAAAAATAAAGAGGAGATTAGCAATGAGAGAAAGAGAAAAAATAGATAAAAATAAAATGTATTTGATTTTCTTTTTATTAATTCCAATTTTTCAGCCTAAAATATTCACACAATATAAGGTAACAACTATAATATATATAGCTGGAAATCTAGTTGAATTAATGATGTATATATATTTTTTTTATAAGAAAAATATAAAATTTTCAAAAATATCTATATATTGGAGTATGTACATGTTATATTATTTGTTAATAATGATTGCGAATGTAAATTATGGAGGTATTTTACAATGGGGATATTTATTTCTGATGATAGTGAATTTTATTTTTTTATGTGAATTATCATGCCCTAAGTACGAAAATGAATTGTTATGCGCTATAAGTAAGTTGGGACAAATACTTTTAACTATAAATTTTATAACATTAATAATTTATAAAAGAGGAATAATTCAGTCTACATTTTTTAATAATACTGATGGAGATTATTATTTTTTAGGTATAAAAACTCAATTTACTTCTATGATTTTTCCTACAATTACATCAGCTATTATATATTATATTAATACAGAAAATAAAGGTGCTAAAATACAATTAATTTTTGGAATTTTAGTGTCTTGTTTGAATATATTCTATAAACATATTTCTACAGCGATTTTAGGAATATTTATAATAATAGGAATGTATATTTTTCTCAAAAAATTTAAAATAAAATATAATTATAAGATATGCATAGTAATCGCATTATTGTTACAGATTGCAATTGTTTTTTTTAATATTCAAACTTTTTTTGGAGGATTTATTCAAAATGTGCTCCATAAAGATGTAACTTTATCTTCTAGGGTATATATATGGCAAAATGCAAAAGAATTATTAGAAAAAGAAAGTGTTATAAATTTAGTATTTGGAAATGGAAAAAGTAAAAATAATAATTTTGTGTTATACTCAGGAAGTTATTGGCAGCCTCATAATCAGATGCTAGCATGGATTTATAATACGGGAATTGTTGGAACAATATTAATTTTATATTTTTTTTCGATTTTGTTGAGAGAAAATGCATCGGAGAATGATAAATATCAATTATTATTGATTATTTGTTTTACAGAATTAGTGTTATCAGTGAGTGAAGTTTATTTTGATATTGCAATATGTTATGTTCCATTTTTTTTGGCATATTATTGTCAAAAAAACAATTTGTATGAAAAAGAGGAGAAAAAATGAATAAAATAGCTATAATTTGCCCATATTTTGGAAAATTTCCCCAAAATATAAATTTTACATTTAGTTCAATGCAGAATAATGAAGAAATTGATTGGTATATTTTTACAGATAATGTTGTTAAAGAGAAATATAATAATATATTTTTTATAAAATATACTTTTAAAGAAATACAAACATTAATAAAAGAAAAGATTGGAACTAATATTAACTATGTATATAAATTATGCGATTATAAACCAACATATGGATACTTATTTGAAGAGTACATAGAAAAATATGATTTTTGGGGATATTGTGATTTAGATGTAGTTTTTGGTGATATTAGTCGATTTTTAAGTAATAAAATTTTAAATGAATATGACAAGATATATGAATTAGGACATTTTTCTTTATATAAAAATAACATGGAGATGAAAAAAGCATTTATGAATATAAAAGATGAAAAAAAATCCTATTTAGATATACTTAACTCAAATATTATTTATGTATTTGATGAAGCATATAATTTATATGACTTAGATCAAAAAGGTATAAATGGAATAATAGAAGAAATGCGGTGGAAAAATATATAAAAATATTGATTATGCAGATTTAGATATAAAATATAAAAATTTTTATCCTCATAATGTAAAAAAATATAAATATTATTATTTCGAATATTTTAATGAAAAAATTTATTTAAAAAAGTTTAATGATGATAAGTATATTAAAGAGTTTGCTTATGTGCATTTCCAACAAAAAAAGAATTTACAAATTAATTGTGATAATTTTCAAGAATTTTTAATTACTCCAAAAGGTTTTTGCAATAAAAATGAACTTTCAAATAAATGTTTTTATCTGAAAAATTTGCAATTAGTAAAATATATTAATTTTAGAATAAAAAGAAAGATAAAAAAAATAAATACTTTGAAGGAGGAAAAATGGAAGCAACAATAAATAAGAAAGAAAAAAATATATCGATTGAAATTTTAAGAATTGTATCAATGTTGATGATTATAGTGTTACATTTTTTTTCATATACAAATGCAACTGAAAATTTACAGGTATTTTCAATAAAATATTTTGCAAATGTTTTGATTATAACATTATGCAATGTTTCTGTTAATTGCTACATATTAATAAGCGGGTATTTTGGATTAAAAAGTAAATTTAAGTTAAAAAAAGTCTTTGAATTAAGTTTGGAAGTTTTATTTTATTCAATAATTATATATGTAATATTACTTAAAAAAAACATGATTCAATTTGACTTTAAAGAACTTTTAGTCAATTTTTTTCCAATATTAACACGTCAGTATTGGTTTATGACTTCATTTATTGGATTATATTTAATAACTCCTTATCTAAAATTAGTAATTCAAAGATTTACTAAACAAGAATATATGCGTTTTTTGATTGTACTTTTTGCATTATTAGTTGTATACTACAATTTATTTTTCTTTTGTGATAATTTGAACTTTGGTGGAGCTACAGGAATTGTATGGTTTAGTTATATGTATTTATGGGGAATGTATTTTGATAAATATGGAAAGATTGATTATACCAAAAAACATTTAAAAAGATATATTATATGCTACATATTACTGATAAGTACAAGATTACCTTTTTGGATATTATATATATTAACTAAAAATAATATTTTTATAAAAGGGGCATCTATATTTGATAGTGTATACAATTCAATTGGAGTTACAATATTTAGTTTTATTACATTTAATATGTTTTTGAATATAAGAATTAAGCCAAATAGGATAAAAGTATCAATGATAAATTTTTTGGCCAGGGGATCTTTGGCTGTATATTTAATTCATGATAATAAATATATTAGAAATATTCTATGGGAAAAATTAAATATAAGAGATTGTTCTTGGATAAAAATGATATTTATATTAATTGGTGTTATATTAGGGATATATTTAATATGCTCTATTATTGATTGGTTTAGAAGAAAAATATTTGGATTATTGTTTTGTAATGATAAAACAGAAAATTTTATAAATAAAATAGAAAATAAAATAAAACACAAAATATATTTAATAGAAGGGAAAGTAGAAAAATGGACACAATCAAAGATCTAGTAAGTATTATAGTTCCAGTATATAATGTGGAAGAGTATATAGATAAATGTATTGAGTCAATTGTATTACAAACATACAAAAATATAGAAATTATATTAGTTGATGATGGTTCAAAAGATATGTCAGCAGAAAAATGTGATAAGTGGGGAAAAAAAGATAAAAGAATAAAAATAATACATAAAAATAATGGAGGATTATCTGATGCAAGAAATGTGGGAATAGAAGAATGCCATGGTGATTATATTGTTTTTGTTGATAGTGATGACTATATTGAAAAAGAAATGATTGAAATCTTATATGATAGAATTCAAAAAAATGATTGTGATATTTCTATTTGTGATTTTTATATTACAGAAAATAATAGTGATTTAGAACAGAATAATTATAATAAAAGTGAATTTATAGTTGAGGGTGAAAAAAAATTTAATTATTTATATAATGAATATAGTATGGTTACAGTTGTAGCTTGGAATAAAATGTACAATAAAAAAATTTTTGAGGATATTAGATATCCTGTTGGAAAATTGCATGAGGATGAATTTATAATTTGTGATATATTAAATAAGGCAAATAAAATTTATTATATTATGAAACCATTATATCATTATGTTCAAAGGAAAAGTAGTATAATGGCGACTATGTCTATAAGAAAATTTGATATTATTGAAGCATTTGATAAAAGAGTTGAATTTTTTAAAATTAAAAATGATACTGAAAATATATTGAAAACTAAATATCACGAATTTTTTAGATTATTAGGATTAATAACTAGATTATATAGAAGTAAGACTAATGAAGAAAGTACAAAAAAATATATTTTTAAATTAAAAGAGATTGGTCAAGAAATTAAGGAATGTGATTTTCTTAGTTTTAAAGATAGATGTAGATTAAAAATAGTATTAGTTAATCCATATTTGTATATATGGATTGTGAATATTGTGAAAAAAATAATGAAAAGATGAAAGTTTTGATATAACTTTTTATAAATGATTTATATATTAAAGAAATTACAGAAATAATGTCCTTTTATTTATTAAAACAAAGATTTAATAATAAGGACTTCTTTTTGTGTAGTAGTTTAATGAATGGTCTAAACATTATTTGTATTTTTTATTGAAATAATGAGGATATAAAATTAATTCGAAAAAATTATACAATATCCAAAGATTTTACAAATAAATATTTACAAAATAAAAACAATAAAATATAATAAAGAAAAATAATTCTTGGAGAGAAAAGATGAAAAAGAAATATAATATAAATCTTGCAAAATTCTTGAAAAATATTATTATTTTTGGAATTATTGCAATTGGAATGATAATTATAATTTTTCTATTTTTTTATTCCGTTGATAAAATTGAAGGAAGTGCTCGAAAAAATCAAAATAAAGAAATGCTTGATGAGAAAGATTTTAAATTATCAAATACAGGAAAAGTATATTATGTATCTTCAAATGGTGTATCAAATGATGGAACTGATGAGAACAATCCAATGTCATTGGAAAATGCATTAGCTAAAACATACAAAGGAAATGATAAGGTATTATTAAAATGTGGAGATATATTTTATGGTTCGATATCACTAAAGATAGAAAAATTAGAAAATGATTATTTTTATTTAGGCAGTTATGGGAATGGAGAAAAACCAATTATTAGTGGGGCAAAGATTATAGAAAATGTATGGAATGAAATGGAGGATAATATATATAGTGTCAATTTATTAGATGTTAATATTTTGAAAGGATGCAATAATCAAAATTATAATGTAGGCTTTATAAAAGATTCTGATAATAAAATATATGGAAATAGAAAAAAGAAACTTGAACTTTTAGAAAAAGAAATGGATTTTTTTGTAGAAAATGGTATTTTGTATTTAAAATGTGAAAAAAATCCATATGTAAAATATGGAGAATTGAGTGTGGCTGTTCATACAGGTTCATTAAAAGTTAGTTCAAATATGATTATTGAAAATTTAAACATACAAGATACAGGAACTCATGGGATTTCAAAAAATAGTACTAAAATAGAAAATGTTTATTTCAAAAATTGTATTGTGCAAAATATAGGAGGAAGTTTACAATATAGTACAGGATGGACAAGATATGGAAATGGAATAGAATTTTGGAATCAAGCAGAAAACATTCTCATAGAGAATTGTATAATAAAAAATGTATATGATGCAGGAATTACATTTCAAGGAAGTTCTGTGGAAACAGGATTTAAAAATATAATAATTAAGAATAATATTTTTATTGGTTGTACATATTCTGTTGAAACTTTTTGTAAAAATGATAATTCTGGTAATAAAAATATTGCTATAGGAATTGACAATTGTAATATATTAGAAAATATATCAATAAATCAAGGTAGAGGATGGGGATACGATGTTAGAGAAGATAAAACACAAGCTGCTGAATTAGTAACGTGGTTTTTATTAAAATCAAAGACTAATTTCTCTCTTGAAAACAATAAGTATTTTAATTCACGAAGAATAAGATTTTATTATGCTGATAAAGATTATAATTGCATTTTATATAATAAAGGAATTATAGATAATAATTATATATTTTTTAATAAAGATACAATTTTAATAAACAATAATGGTAATTATCAAGATAGATCAATTTTAAAAGAATATAATCAAGATCAAGACTCAACATTCAAACTATTAACAGATGCACAAGTACAGCAAATATCAAACCCTGAAATATTAAATTCAAATGATTATAATGAAATAAAAACATATTATGAAGAAATAGAAAAAGAATTTGAATATACAGAATTAAAACAAGAAACAATTGAAAAATATAATAATTTCTTAGTATCAAATGAAACACTATTATCTCCAATAAATAACATTAATAATAATATAAATTCAATAATTGGAAGAATAGAAGATATGACATTAGATACAACAAATGAAGCAAGTTTAAAGGAAATTATAAATATTATATATTCAGTAGAATCAAATATAATTGGAGCTAATGTTAATAAAAATATTACAACTACGGAAATGATAAAACTAATAAATGAACTTAATGAATTGGCACAAAATATGGATATAATATATTCAAAAGTAGAAATATCGAATTCGTATGATAAAAATGAGATTACAGAAAATATACAAGAATCTCAAAATTATATAAATAGTAATAAAGATTTAGAAATTGACAATTTAGTTGAATTATCAAAGATTGGAAATGAAATATCTAATAAAGAAAAAACAACATATGCAGATTATTTATATGCGATTACATTAAGTAATTGGGCGGATAATGTATTAAATACAAAGATAAAGGAATATATTACCCAAAATCCAGTAACAACAGAATATTCAGAAACAAACATAACAAATAAATCTGTAAAAGCAACAATAAAAACAAATGCAGAAATCCAAATAACAAACAACTCAAATAGTAAAGAATACGTATTTGAACAAAACGGAAGCTTTACATTTGAATACACAATAAAAGGACAAGCAAAACAAATAACAGCAAAAGTAACAAATATAGACAAAACATCACCAATAATAAATGGAGTAGTAGACGGAAAACTATACACAAGCAAAATAACACCAACAATAACAGATGAAAACATAGACACTATAAAACTAATTTTAAATGGTGAAGAAGTAAAGAACTTCAAATCAGGAACAACACTAACAGAAGAAGGCTTTTACACATTAACTGCAATAGACAAAGCAGGAAACAAAACACAAATATCATTCCAAATAATGGAAATCAATAATCAAAATTATATTGTACAAGAAAATATAATAAAAAACATATCAGAACAAACAAAAAAATCAGATTTTGACAATAAATTAAAATTAGGATTAACTTATAAAATAACAAGAAATGATGAAGAAATTAATGAAACAGATAATATTGCAACAGGAGATATATTAACAACATCAGCAGGAGATAAATATACACTCATAGTTACAGGAGATTTGAATAAAGACGGAAAATTAAATTTAAAAGACTTAGTAAAAATGAGAAAGTATTTCTTAGATGGAAATAATTTAGACGAAAATGAAATACTAGCTGCAAACTGCAATTTTGACGGAAAAATTAATTTAAAAGACTTAGTAAAAATGAGATTAATGTTATTAAACCAAGATGCAACAAAATAATGTTGCATCTTTTAAAATAGGAGGAAAAATATGGAAGAATATTTATATCAAAAAGAATATGTAATGTTAAATAATATGCAATTACATTTAAGCAATCCAGAACCCATGTTAAAATACATTGATGAAAAAGTAGAAAAACTAATAAAAGCCAAAAGTAAGAACGAAGAAATAAATATAAAATTAGAAATATTAGATGAATTTTATAAAATACTAAAATATGATGCCAAAAACACAATATGTCCAGAACCATTAGGACACTTTGAAACAAAAGAAGAAAAAGACGAACTTATAAAAAAGAAAATAAAAATAAATGATTTCGTTTATTATTTAGGAAATATATGTATAAATTATCATAAAAAATTAATAGCAAAAGAATATAGAGGAAGAGTACCAATAATTACAAATGAAGCAACAATAAAATTTAATGAAATATATATAAGAGCATTAAACGAATATTTTGAAACATTAAAAGGAAATGAATATAAAGGAATATTTGAAAATCCACCTAAAAAACAACAAAATTTACAAATTATAAGAATGATTGAATATAGAGGTGTAGTATTTCCAATGGAAGAGCCATTAACAAATAATAAAATTGAATGTATAAGAGATGAACATGCATATGGAACAGCATTCATATTACCAACATTAATAGAAAGATTTCTTATAATACAATTAGATTCAAAAGTTTTAAAAAACTTAATGAAAGAACTAAAAGATAAAATTGAAAAAGAAAATATAAAATTAACTGATGAAGAAAAACAATATTATAATATTATTACTGAAAAAGGAGATAAAACAATATTTGCAAGTGAAAAATTTATTAGAGCAAATATCTATAAAATGTTTATAAAATATCATATTATCAATGAAGAAGATGAAGATATAAAACTATTGATTTTGCATGAATATATTAACAAAAAAGATGGTAAAAAGATAAAAAATAAATTAACACTTGGAAGTGTTATAGTTTCACCATATGCGAATTCTTTAATAAAAAAACAATATACAAAGTTGTTGAATTTAATATTTGATCCAAACGAATTAAATATGAGAAATAATATTGCACATATTAATAATGAAAGCTCTGATTATTTATGCTTAGGAGATACAGCTGTTTTAATGCAATTATTATGGGATATAATAACAGAAGATATTTTTGAATAAATTAAAAAATATTTATTTACACTAATGCTTAGTATTGATGTGACATAATTTTACAAAATTAGTAACAATAAATATTATAATTTACATAAAATGCACAATAATTTATTGACAATGTCATAAAATAATAGTAAAATGATAATAGATTTTGCAAAAAACTCGCAAAATCGAAAGAAGGGTAAAATATGTTATTAGAATTTAAAATGAAAAATTTCAAATCATTTAGAAATTTAGTTGAATTTAAAATGACGCCAGCTCAAAAAATAAAAGACTTAGAATATAGTTTGTTAAAAGAAAAAGCAAATAACAAAGAAGAGAAAGCATTATCATCATCTGTTATATATGGACCAAACTCATCAGGAAAAACAAACTTAATAGGTGGATTACAAGTATTTAAAGCAATCGTATTAAGAGGAAATATAAAAGATGCAGATGATTTAACAAGTATTAATATAGCAACAGAAAAATTAGATTTTATACCACATATAGACAGCAAAGAAAATGAACCAACATATTTTTATATAAAATTTTTAACTAATAATATGATAATTGAATATAGTATAACTTTTTTAACAGAAAAATTATTATCTAAAGAAAAGGATAAAAGAAAAATATTAGAAGAAAAACTTAAAATCGATGGAAATAATATTTATATAAGAAATGAAAAAATTCAAATAGAAAATTTAAAATATTTAAAAGAAAAAGAATTATTAATAGAAAACTTTCATGAAGAAGTGGCAAAAGATATTATAAATTCAAATATAGAGCCACAAGAATTACTATTAAATGTAATGTTTAAAACATTATATAGTAAAAAGATTTATGAAATTATAACAAATTGGTTTCAAGATAAACTAAGAATTATATATCATGCAGATAAAATACATTATGCACCAAACTTAGAATCAAGAATAGATATAAAAAATTCAAATAAAAAATTATTCTCTAATCCACAAATAAATGAAGCTGTAAAAGAAATTGGATTAACATCTGAAAAAATAGCATATCCAATAACAGATAAAAAAGACTTAATATTTCCAGTATCTGTAATAAAAACTATAGATGAAAAAGGTATAGTTGTTCCAGCAGAGTTTTTTGAGTCATTTGGAACACTTAGATTATTAGATATTTTTCCACTTATGATGGCAACAATGAAAAGAGGTGCAACATTATTAGTAGATGAGTTAGATGCGTCTTTGCATCCAATGATAATAATGAGTTTTATAAAAATTTTCCATAATGATGAAATAAACAAAAATGGAGCTCAATTAATATTTAATACACATAATCCAATTTTCTTAAATAAAAATCTTTTTAGAAGAGATGAAATAAAATTTGTAGAAAAAGAAGAAAAAGAAAGTATATTATATTCATTATCAGATTTTGGAACAAGTGGAAAAAATGGAGTAAGAAATGGAGAAAATTATTTAAAAAATTATTTTATAAACAAATATGGTGCAATCACTGATGTTGACTTTTCAGATATATTTGAAGAATATATGAATCAAGAAAGGAAGTAATAAATATAAATGTGTGCAAAAAAATTAAAAACAAATAAAAATTATTATTTTTCTGTTGAAGGAGATACAGAAGGCTGGTATTTAGACTATTTACAAAAATTAATTAATAACTGTTCTAAAGCAACTTGTACAGTAAAATTAAAACATAAAAAATTAATGCCAACAAGATATGCCAAAACATTAGCAAATATAACTGAAGAAGAGGTATATCATTTATGTGATTATGAAAGTGATTCAGAAGATGATGTAAAAAAATTTCATAAGATTTTAGATGATATGAAAGAAGTTTCGAAAATTAATAATAGTTTAAAATATAAATTAGGATATAGTAATTTTACATTTGAACTTTGGATAATTTTGCACAAAAAAGATTTAAAAGGACCATTAACAGATAAAAAACAATATTTAAAATATATAAATGAAATATTTGATGAAGATTTTAAAAGTCTTGATGAATATAAAGAAGAAAAAAACTTTAAGAGAGTAGTTGAACAAATTACATTGGAAGATATTATAAATGCAATAAAAAGAGCTGAAAAAATAAGAGATCATAACAAAGAATATAACAAACAAATAAAATATGGAAAATATATTTATTATAAAGAAAATCCAGATTTAGAAATAAATGAAAGTATTGAAAAAATACTAAATGATTGTGAGATATTATAAGAAAAAACTTAGAATTGATTGTTTTAAAATGACAATTCTAAGTTTTATTTTTTGTAATAATTTTGTAACACAAATGTAACAAAAACTTAAACAAAAAAATATTGTCGAATACGGCAAAAAATGTTACAATTTAATGGATAAATAAAAAGAAGGAGGCAAAAGAAAAATGAAAAAAATATTAGCAAGTATAATTATAGCAATGATGCTAATAAGTGTAGGAGTTAATGTATTTGCAGACGAAACAAAAAGTACAGAACAAACAACACAAACAACAAGTGAATCAACTTCAAAAGACTCAAGTATAACACTAAAGATAACAGAAAAAGTTGAAGTAGAAGATGTAACAAAAGAGGTAAAAGTAGTAATAGGATATGATAAATTAGAGTCAATAGATACAAGTGGAATATGTATGTTTAAGGGAATTTTTGAATATAGTGATGTATATTTTAATCAATTAACACAAAATGATATAAAAGCTTTAAACGGTTATACAGTACAATTTAGTGAAGAATCTGGTAGACTTCTTGTAGAAGCAAATAGAACACCAAAAGATGGTGAAGATGTTGCAGAAATAACACTTACATTCAAAGAAGGATTGGAAAATGTAACAACAACAGGAGTTGTTTTAAAAGTTGAGGAACTTACAGATGGAAAAAATGAATATGACACACCTAAATTAGTAACACAAGTAGCTGTTGTTCCAAAGGCAGACAAAACAGAAGAAACAAAAGATGAACAAAAAAATACAGAAACAACGAAAGATGATCAAAAAAATACAGAAACAACAAAAGATGATAACAAAAAAGATGAATTAGAAATAATAACAAATACAACAAAAACAGATAATACAACAGAAAAAACAACACAAGACACAACAGTATCACAAGAAAAAGAATTACCAAAAACAGGTGCAACAACAGTAGCATTAATTGTATTAGCAGTAGTTGCTATTGGAACAATAAGTTTAATAAGATATAAAAATATCGAAATTAAATAAAAAAATCAAAAAAAGTATTGCATAAAAAAACATATAATGCTATAATGAAGAAGAAAATTTTAAAAGAAGAAAGGGAGAATGAAAATGAAAAAGACATTAACAATAGCTTTATTAGCTATAATAACAATAATGGCTTTAGCAACAGGCGTAAATGCTGCTACATCATCAACATTAGCTGATGAATTATATGCAAAAGGATCAAAATATGGAATGACTTCAGCAGATAAAGTAAAAATCGAAAGATATTTAAAAGAAAATCCAGTAACAGATGCTCAAGCAAATGAAATATTAGCAAAAGCTGACGAAGCAATAGCTGTAATGGAAAAAGCTGGAGTAACAAATTATGACAAATTAACAAAAGCTCAAAAAAATGAAATAAAATCAGTTGCAACAGAAGCAGCAAAAATTGTTGATTTAAAATTAGTTTTCAACAAAAAATCAGTTGCAATATACAACAAAGATGGAAAATTAGTAGAAACAGTTTCAAATACTAATGGAAAATTAGCTTATACAGGAAATGTTGTAAACGTAGTAGTTTTAGCTACAACAGTAGTAGCATTAGTTGCTGTATCAGCAGTAGTTGCAAGAAAAAGAATTGTAAATGCTTAGTAAAATAAAAATCTTCTGAATAATCAGGAGATTTTTTTATTTTGAACGCAAAAACTCTTGCATAAAACGTTCTAAAATGTTATAATTTTTTTATGAATAAAAAAGGAGTATTACATATGCAAAAAGAAAAAGTGGTAAAAGCATGTAAATCAACTATAGGAACAATTTTAATTGCAATATTTATAGTGATAGGAGTATTTCTTGCTATAAAAATATGTTGGGGGACAGAAATAGAAAATATATTTATGTTAGCAAATAAAGTCTCAATAAATATAAATAAAGACAAAGAACAACAACCAATAACAATAGATGAAGAAAAAAAATCACTTGATAGTTATCCAGAATATGGAACCCAATATGCAACAATTGAAATCCCGAGAATAGGAGCAAATTTACCAGTGTACTTTGGAGATACACTAGAAATACTAAAGAAAGGTGTAGGACACTCAAGCGGAAGTTATTTTCCAGGTGAAGGTGGTTCTATATTATACATGGGACACAATTCCAAAAAAGTATTTAGAAGATTCTCTGAATTGCAAATTGGAGATGAAATAAAGGTAACAACAACATATGGAGAATATAACTACAAAATTTATGATATGCAATTAATAAAAGAAACAGATTTGGACAAAGTTCCAATACAAAGAGATGAAGAAATACTAATGGTATATACTTGTTATCCATTTAACAATGTTGGATATGCAACACAAAGATATGTAGTATATGCCAAATTAGAAAAATAGAAAGGAATAAAAAGATGAAAGTAGGAAAGAAAATTTTAAATTTTATATTTGTTCTAGTTATTGCATTAAGTTTCACATTTATAGGAGTTAAAAGTGTTGTTTTTAAAACAATATTTAACAAAGAATATGTATTAGAACAAATGGAAAACAATAATTTTTATTCTGAAACATATAAACTTGTAGAATCAGGTTTTGAAAATTACATAGGACAATCAGGACTTGACGAAGAAGTAATAAAAAATATATGTACAGAAGATAAAATAAAAAATGATATTAATATAATATTATCAAATATTTACGAAGGAACAAATGAAAAGATTGATACATCAGAAATATCAAATAACTTAAATTCTAATATTGATAAAGAAAACGTTAGAACATCAAGTAATAGTAAAGCTATTGATGAATTTGTAGAACATATCTGTCAATCATATAAAGACACAATAATAAGTACAAGCTATGAAAACACAATAAATGAAAAATATAGTAAAATAACACAAAAAATAACAAAAGTTCAAAACATATTGATAATTGCAATAATAATAAGTATTATTGGAGTAATTGCATTAAATGTTAAAGATATTTTAAAACTATTATTTTGGACAGAATCAGCTGTTTTATCTTCAGCAGTTATGCAATTAGCAATAACAACTGTAATAAAATCAAAAGTAAATATAGATGGAATAAAAATTTTTAATGACGCATTTTCAAATATTGTAGTAACAATAATCAAAGACATATTAAGTAAAATAAATATAATTGCAGGAAAATTTATTATAGTTTACTTTATATTAGTAGTAATTTATGCAATTATTATACTTTCACAGAAAAAAGAAGAAAATCAAAATAATTAATTTGAAACATAAAAAGAAGGGATTAAAACAAAAAAATGGAAGAACTAGATTTAAAAGAGCTAATTCAAATATTTTGGGAAAAAAGAATACAAATTTTATTAATAACAGCAATTTTTATAGTTTTAGGAATAATTTATACTGTTGGATTTGTAAAACCAAAATATCAATCAAAAACAAGTCTTTTATTAGCAACAAATTCATCAAGCCAATCTAATGCAAATGGAATAACTACAAATGACCTTACATTAAACTCAAAACTTGTTTCTACATATAGTGATATGGTTAGTGGAAATAAAATAATCAGAGAAGTAATAAAAAATTTAGGAATGAATCTTCAAGAAGATGATGTTAAAAAAAGTATTAGTGTAAAAGCAAGAGATAATGCAGACATGATAGATATAATAGTAAAAAATGATGATCCTGTAGTAGCTCAAAAAATTGCTAATGAAACAGCAAAAGTATTTATAGAAAATGTAAAACAATATTATAAAATAGAAAACTTATATATTTATGATGAAGCAGAAGTTGAAAATGAACCATATAATATTAATCATAAAAAAGATGTTTTAATATTCGCTGTAATTGGTATAGTAATTGCATTTGGATATGTATTAATACTAAATATGTTAGATACAACAATAAAATCTGCACAAGATATTGAAAAAATATCAGGAGTTACAGTATTAGCTAGTATTCCAATATATGATTTAGCAGAAACAAAGTCAAAAGGTAGAAGAGGAGGAAAAAGATAATGAGAAAAGAATTAGTTACACATCTAGATCCAAAATCACCTGTTTCTGAAACATTTAGAACATTAAGAACAAATATACAATTTATGAATTCTAATAGAAGATTAAGAAGCTTGTTAGTTACATCTACAATGCCAGGAGAAGGCAAAAGTTGGGTTGCTTCAAATTTAGCAGTAACATTTGCACAAGCAGGGAAAAGAGTGGCATTAATAGATGCAGATATGAGAAAAGGAAGATTGTATTCTATATTTGGAGTTGAACCAAGACCAGGATTATCAAATTATTTGTCAGGATATTATGAAAATCAAGAATCTGTAAATATAGATAAATATTTGAAACAAACAGATGTAAATAATTTATATATAATTCCAGCCGGAAATATTCCACCAAACCCATCAGAATTACTTGTAAGACGTCAAATGAGAAATTTATTAGAACAATTAAAAAATCAAGTTGATTTAGTTATAATTGATGGAACACCATCAAAACTTGTAACAGATTCTGTTATATTATCAAGAATAGTTGATTCTACACTAATAGTATCAGCACATAATCAAACTAGAAAAGATGATTTAGAAAGAGTAATAAAAGACGTAAGAAATGTTGGTGGAAATGTTGCAGGAGTTGTTTATAATAAAATTCCAGTAAGCAGTAAAAAATATAATCAAACATATTATTATTCTTCAAATGTAACAGTTCAAAAAAATAATCAACCAGATTATGAAGCAGAAAGAAGAAAATTGCAACAAAGAACGCAAAATGCTTTATCACAAAATTCAAAAAGAAATGGAAATCATAGTGAAACAAACAATAGAAATTCACAAAATACAAGACAAGAAAATACACAAGTTCCAAAAGCATTAAGAAATAATATTGATAAAGATAATTGGAAAAAAATAATAGAGGAAGAAAAGAAAGACTTTTAAATGATTTAAAGGAAGGATTTTATGATAGATTTTCATTCACATATATTACCAGGAATTGATGATGGTTCTAGAAATTTAGAACAATCAATTTATATGGTAAATGAAGCAAAAAATGTAGGTTTTACCAAAATTATATCAACATCACATTATATGGAAAATTATTATGAATGTAATGAACAAGAAAGAAAACGATTATTAAAAGAGGTACAAGATTCTGTTGATGGAATTGAATTATACCTTGGAAATGAAATATATATTACTAATAATATGATAGATTTATTAAAAAATGGACAGGCATCATCTATAAATAATACAAGATATGTTCTTTTTGAATTTCCATTAATTAATACAAAACCTATGAATGATAAAGAAGTTATATATAGATTAATTGAAAATGGATATATACCAATTATTGCTCATCCGGAAAGATATCCATTTGTTCAAGAAAATCCAGATTATTTATTTGAATTAGAAGAAATGGGAGCTCTTTTTCAAGCAAATTTTGGTAGTATAATAGGAATGTATGGTGGCAAAGCTAAAAAAACATTAAAAATTTTATTGAAAAATAATTTGATTAGTTTTTTTGGATCAGATGTCCATAAACCAGAACAAGTATATAATAAAATTCCTAAAATTATTAAAAAATTAAAAAAAGTTATTTCAGACGAAGAATTTATTGAATTTACAGAAATTAATCCTCAAAAAGTTTTAAATAATGAAGATATTATAAAATAAAGGCAGGAGCACAACTCCTGCCTTTATGTATGTTTAAACCAAAACATATCTAAAACCAAGAATAATACTTCTGCCTAATAAATATATTATGAATACATTATTAAAAAAACTATTTCATGTTGTTTTCAACTTGTTGGATCATTTTTCTAACCATGTTTCCACCTATTTTACCAGCATCTTTTGCTGATATATCACCATTATAACCATCTTTTAAAGTAACACCAATTTCAGAAGCTACTTCATATTTGAATTTGTCTAAAGCGCTCATTGCTTCTGGTACTAATTTTTTATTGCTGTTTGAATTTGCCATTGTATTCACCTCCGTCATATATAACATCATTTAATTTCTTTTTGAAAAGTAAAAACTTTTCTAAGAATAGAATGTGCAATTTTTAATAAAATAAACAAGAAGTTTTTGGAAAAAACAAATAAATTACAAAAATATCTTGAAAAAAACAGATAAATTTATTAAAATTAAATATGTTTGAAAATTAAAACAAAAGATAGGAGAAAGATATGTATAAGTTAGTAGCAATAGATCTTGATGGAACAATGCTGAACCAATATGGAATAATTACTGAAAAAACAAAGAAAGCAATATCAAAAGCACAAGAAAAAGGTGTTGAAGTAATGATTGCATCAGGAAGAGCAATCACATCTGTAAAAAGGTTTTCAAAAGAAATTAATAGTAATAAATACTTCATTTCAGGAAATGGAGCTATTACATATGATATAAAAAATAATAAAATATTATACGAAAATATTTTATCCAAAACAAAAGCATTGAAAATCATAAAAATTTGTGAAGAAAACAGTATTTATTATAATGTTTATACTGAAAATGGAATAATAGCCAAAAACTTAAGCTATAACACATTATATTATTATAAAGATAATTTAACAAAACCAGATGAAAATAGGACGCATATAAATATTGTTGAAAATGTTTATGATTATTTTGAACAAAGAGAAGAAAAAATTCTAAAAATAATGATTTGTGATGAACATAAAACTGTATTTAATTCTATTGTAAGAAAACTAAAAGAATTATCTGAAATTGAAGTATTAGAAGTATCTCACATGTCTAGAAAAATAATAAAACAAGGAACAGACGAAATAGCATTAGAATACTTTTATACAGAAGTATCAGCTAAAGATGTAGATAAATGGAATGCATTAGAAGAAATAATAGGTTTAATGAATATATCAAAAGAGGAAGTTGTAACAATTGGAGATAATGCCAATGACTTAAAAATGATAACAAATGCTGGACTTGGTGTTGCAATGGGGGAAAGTGCCCCATATGTAAAACAATCAGCAGATATAATTGCACCAACAAATGATGAAGATGGAGTAGCAATAATTCTTAATAAAATATTTGATTTAAACTTGTAAATAGTAGTAAACTAAAGGCTTTAAAGAAATATTACATTAATATTACAAAAGCATTAATTTTATATTACAATAGAAATATTTTGTTGATTTTAGTATAAAAATATTGTAAAATAAAATAGAAATAAATTAAAAAATAGGGAAGGAACGTGGAAAAAATGGCAATGAACCCAATGCAAAAAAAAGCAAGAACATCATTTATATTAGGAGTAGTAATAACACTATTATTAACAGGAATTGTAATAGCATTATTATTGTTTTATGTAAATAAATTGAATACAGAGATTTCTACATTAAATGCAAATAGAAAGAAGGTTTACGTATTAAGTCAAGACGTAAAATCAGGAGAAGAAATAACAGAAGATATGTTTGCCCTAAAAGCAGTAGATCAAACAACAATACCAGCAAATGCAACATCAGTAATATCAGTTATTGAAAGTTGGTATATGCAAACAAAAGATGGAACTATGTTAAATAGAGATGAAGAAGGTCTTTATTATACACAAACAGATGCTAATGGATCAGATAGCATAGTAAGAGTTTACAAAGAAGACACAACGGAAAATTATTATATAAAACCTACATCAACAACAAAACAATATATTGAATTAAACAATGTACCAGTAGTAGCAAAATTAGATATGAAAAAAAATACAGTAGTAACACCAAATATGGTTCAACAAACTGATAATATTGTTTCAAATGATGTAAGAGTAGAGGAATATAATGTTGTATCTTTACCAGTAGATTTAACAGATGGAGATTATGTTGATATAAGATTAATGCTACCAAATGGACAAAATTACATAGTTGTTTCAAAAAAAATAGTTGAAATACCAATGGGAGCAGAAGGACGTTTAGCAGATACAATAAGAATGACATTAAGAGAAGATGAAATTTTAGCAATGTCTAGTGCAATAGTAGAAGCTGCCGGAATTAATGGTGCAAAATTATATGCAACAAAATACAAAGAAGCAGGAATACAAGATGCAGCTGTACCAACATATAGACCAAATGATTCTGTAACAGCATTAATAACAGATTCAAACGGAAATGTATCAAATCCAAATATAGTATCAAGTGCAGTAGAAGAATTAAAGAAGAGATATACAACATCAGCAACAAATGCAAGAAGATACTTAGAACAACAAATTGGAGCTGACTATGATACAAATGTAAAAAATTCAATGGAAGAAAGTATTTCTAATGCACAAGATGCAAGACAAAAATATTTAGATTCACTAGGAGAATAATTAGTTATAGTAAGGGCATGTTATGCCCTTACTATATGAATTATTATATAGAAAGGATAATAACATGAAGAAAGTTGGATTTATAGGGGTATATGATAAAACAGATCTAATTTTGGATATATCCAAATTATTAACAAGAAATGGAAAAAAAGTTTTATTCATAGATTCTACAAAGGATCAAAAAGCAAAATATATAGTTCCTAATATATTACCTACAGTATCTTATGTAACAACATTTGAAGACATTGATGTTGCTATAGGTTTTGAAAATATAGAACAAATAGCCCATTATTTAGGTGTTGACACTGAAAATGAATTCGAATATGAATATATATTTCTTGATACTGATAATTTTGATGGAGTTAGAGATTTTGAAGCTCTAAGCTTTGATAAATTATATTATGTAACATCATTTGATGGATATTCACTAAGAAAAGGAATTGAACTTCTAAAAGAAATAAATTTACCATTAAAAATGACAAGATTATTTTTTACAAAAGAAATGTTAAAAGAAGAAGATGAATACTTTAATTATTTAACACTTGAATTAAAAGAAGAATGGACAGACAATAAATTATACTTCTTATTAGAAAACGGAGATTTAGCAGTACACATGGAAAACCACAGATTGCAGTGTATAAAATTAAAAAACTTAAGTAATGAATATAGAGAAAACATTGTATATATTGTAAAAGAATTATGTAGTGGATTAGATGAAAAAATGCTTAGAAAAATGACTAAGGAAATATAAAAAAGGAGAGAATAAGATGTCAATTGTAACATTTTGGAATGCAGATAGAGAACAATCAGGAGTTTCAATATCAACAGTTGCTGTTGCAACAAAAATGGCTATCGAGCGTAACTTAAAAGTTTTGATTGTTTCAGCAGCATATAATGATTCAACAATAAAAAATTGCTTTTGGAAAGAAAATGCTGTAAGAAAACAAATTATGGCTGATAGATCATCAAGCATTGCAATAGAGAATGGTGTTGAAGGATTATCTAGATTAATAGCAAGTAATAAGATAGAACCAGAAAATATAACAGATTATACACATGTTATTTTTAAAGACACATTAGAAGTTCTAGATGGATATATGGAAAATCCTACAAAGACAAAAGAAGAAAATCTACGAGACTATAAAACAATATCAGCAGTTTATCCTGCAATACTAAATGTAGCAAATCAATACTATGATATGGTTTTAGTAGATTTAAGTAGAGAACTAGATGAGGGCGTAAGAAATGAAATCTTAAAAATGGCTACTATAAATCTTTATATTGCAGGTCAAAAATTAAGAAGTTTAGACTACTATATACAATTAAAAATGGATAATCCGATTGTAGCAGAACCAAAAAATATTATCGTTATAGGCAAATATAGTCATTATTCAAAATACAATAAAAGTAATTTGCAAAAATATTTAAGAGAAAAAAAAGAATTATCAGTTATTCCATTTAATATTTTATTATATGAAGCAGCTGAAGAAGTAGGAGTTGTAGATTTATTTTATAGACTAAGCAAAATAAAAGATACAACAGATTCAAATTATATTTTTATGAAAGAACTTGATAAATTAGTAGAAAAAATTATAGAAAAAATAAAAGAATTGCAAATGAGAATGAGGTGAGAATAAGATGGCAATTTTATTGTGTATTGTCGTTTTGATTATTGGTGGAGTAGCATTAATATTTTGGCTTAAAAATAAACAAAATGCAGAAGTTGTACAAGAAATTGAGAAAGATGATAAAACATATACTCTTGAAAAAATGAGAGATTATGTAAAAAAGAGACTTGATGAAATTACAAAAATAAATCTTTATGATATAGGATTATCAGAAGAAGAATTAAAAAGAAGAAAAAATAAAAAATATGCATTAAAGAAAGCCTTAAAAGGTTGTACATATGGAGATGTTAATGATAAAAGATATGTAAAAGAATTAATATCAGATTTATTATCAAAGGAATATGGTGTTGATGAAACAAATATATCAAAGGCAATTCCTTTTGATGTTCCATCATTGTTAACTGCACAAGACAAATTTGATATTATCATATATATGTATAAAAAAGAATTTGGATATGAAGCATTAACAGAACTTATAAAAAGATATAATTTAGCAACATTAAAATATCTTCAAGGTGAAAGTAAACCATCTTATGTAATAACAGAAGATGAAATTTCAGATATTTATGAAAAAGAAAAATTAGTATTATCATTTAAAGATAAACTAGAAATTGTTGTTCAAAGAATATATCAACATTATAAAGGATATAGTTCAATTGACGAAATAAGAGATATGAATATAGATGGTGTATCTGGTGGTGTATCTGGTTTACCAGAAAGTTTTATAAGCCAAGTTGCACAAACAGGAACAACAGATTATATTGAACAAGTATCTGAACATAAAGTTCCAAGAGCATGTGATAGTATTTGGATATTTTTCCAAGGTAAATCAATTCGTTTAGCATTTTTATCATTTGGAACAGAAGCAGAATTAAAAAGAGTATGTCAAAATATTTATAAATATAATAACCCAGGACAATTATCAGACACAAATGGTTATAAAGTAAATGAAATGAAAGACGGATCTCGTGTTGTTGTTGTAAGACCAAGTATGTCAGAAACATGGGCATTCTTCGTAAGAAAGTTCGATGTAAAACGTGCTACTGTTGAACAATGGACAGGAGATATGGCTGGAAAAGAAAAAGCAATTGAATTATTAAAATATCTTGTAAAAGGTGCAAGAATAACATCAATAACTGGTGAACAAGGTTGTGGTAAAACAACACTACTTATGGGATTGATTGAAAATATTTATGAAACAATGAACTTACGTATCACTGAAATGGCATTCGAGTTGCATTTAAGAAAAGTTTATCCAACAAGAAACATTTTATCAATGCGTGAGACTGATACAATTTCTGGACAAGAGTGTTTGGACGTTCAGAAAAAGACAGATGGTTCTGTTAATATCATCGGTGAGGTTGCAACAGACCCAGTAGCATCTTGGATGATTCAATCAGCACAGGTTGCTTCAAAATTTACATTATTTACTCACCATGCTAAAACATTCCCAGATTTAGTTACAGCATTAAGAAACTCAATGTTAAGAGCAGGAGTGTTTAAAAATGAAAAAACAGCTGAGGAACAAGTTGTACAAGTATTAAATTTTGATATACATTTACAAAAAGACTTTAGAGGTAGAAGATATATTGAGAGAGTAACAGAATGTATACCTGTTAAAGATTCAAAGACTTATGACTTTGAATATAAAAAAGAACATGATATGGATTCAAAAGTTACAAAATTCTTTGAAAACGCAACAACATATTTTTCAAAAGTAACAGAACAAAATTTATATACATATCAAAATGTTTTAGAATATGTTGATGGAGAATATCAATTGACAAATAAAATAACAGATCAAAATATTCATGATATGAGAGCAAATATGGATGAAACAGATGCAGTTGAATTTGACAAATTTATTGAAAAATATTGGGGAAAAACTAAAAAAGTATAAAACATAGATGAAAGGAGAGTTGTTATTAAATGGATGCTAGTGTGCTAAAATATATAATATTTGGTTCTATTGGTTTATTAGTAATTGCTGGAATTGCATATTTTGCTTTAGCAAAACAAATGGGAAAATCAGAATATGCAAGAATAAAGAAGTTACAACAAGGAACTAAAACAAGTGGCTTTTCAATGGATGTTTTATACCAGAGATTATATATAACATTTATTAAAATACCTTTCATCAAAAGATATTTATTTAAACTTCGTAGAAGGCTTGAAATTTTAAATATTGACGATGAATATAGTACAAGAAGAGATTCAGCAAAAATTTTAATGAATGCAATATTAATACTTATACCTATTGTATTTATAACAATTATAATCACAAAACAAAATATATTACTTATGTCAATTTTGTTAATCTTCGAATTGTTTGTTGTAGATTCAATGACAGAGGGAATGGTTGACAAAATTGACAATAAATTATTAAAAGAACAAATAGACTTTTTCGCTGAAATTAGACATGCTTATCATGAGTTTAATATGGTTGAAGAAGCTATATATCAAGTTTCTTTGGATGATGAAAAAAATGTTTCAAAACAAGGTGAAAAAATTTATGAAATATTAATTTCAGATGATCCAGAAACAGAACTAGAAAAATATTATGATACAGCACCAAATAGTTATTTAAAAGAATTTGCTGGTATATCATATTTGACCAAGGAATTTGGTGATAGAAAAGACAAAGATGGTTCATCATTATTTTTGAAAAACGTAGATAATATTACACAAGAAATGCAAATTGAAATCTTAAAAAGAGACAAATTAAATTATGTATTTCAAAGTTTGTCAATAATATCAATATTACCAGTATTATTACTAGAACCATTAAAAAATTGGTGTCTTTCAAACTTCTCTTTTACAGGAGAGTTTTATAATGGAAAGATGGGGCTATTAGCCCAAATAATAATAGTAGTTATAACAATTGTTTCTTATATATTAACAAGAAAGCTAAAAGATAACGGAGGGGTTCAAACAGAAGTTTCTCATACAGATCATCCTTGGCAAGAAAAATTGTATAATATTCCTTTAGTAAAAAAAATTGTTAATATGTTTATTCCTAAAAAGGGAACAAAAGATTACAAAAAGATGCAACAATTATTAAAAGATTCAGCATCAAAATCAAAAATGGAATGGATATATGTAAATAGAATTATTTTAGCAGTTATAAGCTTTGTGGCAACAATAATTCTTACAACACAGCTACATAAAATAGCAATAAATTATGTATATACAGAGCCAACAACTAGAACTACAGTTTTAGGAACATTATCAGATAAAGAAAAGAAAAAAGCAGAGAACTTAACAGAACAAGATAATTATTTCTTAAATAAATTTAAAGGAAAATTAGATGTAACAGTAGATGATATTAAAAAAGCAATGATAAAATCAGACTATTATACAGAATCAGACGAAAACCTAACAACAGACTCTGAAAGAATTTTGAAGAAATTAAAAATTATAAATTCAGAACAAATGAAATGGTTTGAAGAATTAATTGCTATGGGAATAGCTGTTATGGGATATATGGCTCCAGTTTGGTTAATGATATTCCAAAAGAAAATGAGACAAATGGAAATGGAAAATGAAGTAATGCAATTCCAAACAATTATTTTAATGCTTATGAAAATAGAAAGAATAAGTGTTGAAATGATTCTTGAATGGCTAGAACGTTATTCAAACATTTTCAAAGAGCCGATAGCAAGATGTGTAAACAACTATGAAGCAGGTGCTTGGGAAGCACTTGAGGAATTAAAACAATCAGTAAGTAATCATGATATGATTAGGATTGTAGAAAGTTTACAATCAGCAGTAGAAAAAATACCAATTAGAGAAGCATTTGATGAATTAGATGCAGATAAAGATTATCATAGAGAAAAACGTAAAGCAACAAATGATCAATTTATTTCTAAAAAAGGAATAATAGGAAAATTTGTAGGCTTTGCACCAATGATTTGCTTATTCGTTGGATATTTGATAATACCATTAGTATTTATTGGTCTATCAAGTATGGGAAGTGCATTCGCAGGATTACAATAATAAAGAAAGGAGTTTGATTATATGGAAAATGCAACAAAAGCATTGTTGATAGCAGCTGGTGTTTTAATAGGAATTATAATATTATCAATGTTGTTATTAGGATATAATCAAATTTCTAATTATTATCAGCAACAGAGTGACAATTTAAGCTTAAGACAAATTGTCGAATTAAATAAGAAATTTACAAATTATGATGGAAAAACAATTCGTGGAAATGAAATGCTTTCTGTTATAAATTCTGTTGTTGATTATAATACTTGGGTTACGCAAAATGCAAATGAAGGCTATGAGGAAATACAGTTAAACATTTCATTTGAAATGTTAGAAACAGATAGTAGATGGACATCATTTCATATAGAAGAATCATCATCATATGATTACTTATTTCCAAACAATTCGCCAATAACAAATACTAATATGAAAAAGATTTCAACAAGAAAAAACTATTTATTAACAAAATTTAGCAATTTATCACAAACTGGATTTGTAAGTTCTAATGTTGTATCAGAAAATACTTTACAATTACTTTCTTCAAATGTTCATACAATAAGAGATTGGCTAACAAGATCAACACAAAATACTAATGATATGTCTCAAAGTCAAAAGGAAAGATATGATGAAAATAATGTAAAGGCTGCAAAAATAATTGATAAAATATTACAAACAAAGTTTACAGATAATACAGCAGAGGAAACACAAAGAAATATGCTTGCACAAAAAAGTAAAATTGAAAAAATAGAACAAATAGCAGCAGAATATTATGAACTTACACAATTTAAAAGAACATATTTCCTATGTGAAGGTGAAGAAACTGGTAAAAGTGGAGTTTTAATTGCTTCAAATGGTAAAGTTAAAGCAATGAATTTCAAAATAGTTTTAAATAATGATCAAGGTCATACTATAAAATTTAATTAAATTGATGAAAGGAAAAGTTAATGGAGAATGCAACAAAAGCTTTGCTTATGGCAGCAGGAGTACTAATTGGAATAGTTATACTATCGTTAGGAGTATATTTATATGGGACTATAGGAAATTATGTACAAATGTCACAAGAAGAAATGAATAATCAAGCATTAATTAAATTTAATACTCAGTTTTATAATTATACTGCAATAGAGAATCAACAATATACTTTTCAAGATATAATTACAATAGCAAATATTGCATATGAAAACAATTCTGAAAAAGAATTATTAGATGAAACAGAATCTAGTTATGGAACAGACTATGTTGATGTAATAATTATTGGTGCAACAGATCCATCATCAGGTATTGAAACAGGAAAAAAACATTTAGAAAAAATAGTTGGAGATTCAAAGCAGTTAGCAGATTGGTTAGCAAAAAATTATTCAACACATTATACATGTAAGGCTGAAGACATGACAGTAAATTCTGCAAATAGAGTTAATAAAATTGTTTTTAAAAAAGTAAATGATTAATAAAAATTATATAAAATATTGAAAAAAAATTATATAAATGATAAAATGAGGAAGATATGAAAAAAATATTTATATTTTTAGCAATAATTGTAGTAATTTTATGTGTTATATTATACCAATATAATTCATATCAAAGAGCGCAAAATGCTATTAATAGTGAAAATAGTGAATATGAACAATATCTTGATAAAGAAATATATGGAATAGATATTGCTTCATTAATAAATAAATCAACAGACAAAAATGAAAAAAATTCTGTTTCAAAAGATGACAAAGGTTACTTTATACAAAATGATGAAAATTCTATTGAAATAGAAATATATATAAAAGATAGTGATACAACATATAAAATGGAACAAATTTATAAACAAGGAGTAGAACAATTTGTACAATTCTTCTTAAATGATAAATTTAAAAGTTCTAAAGTTGAATATCATGAAAAAACAAAAAGAATAAAATATATTCTTTTTGAACAAATATAAATTAGTTATTAACATTTTTTATAAAAAAATTTTAACGAAAGAAGGTGAAATTACATATGGAGAACGCAACAAAAGCTCTTTTAATTGCAGCCGCAGTTTTAGTAGCAATTATAATCATTTCTCTAGGTGTATATGTAGTATCTTTGGCTCAAAACCAAATGAAAGGAGCAGAAAGTGGATTAAATGACGTCGAAATTCAATCATTCAATTCTACATATAAATCATATGAGGGAACATCTGTATCTGGAACTAAAGTAAAAGCATTAGTAGATGCTGTTTATAATCATAATTTAACAGAATCTGATGAATCAAGAAAAATTGAATTAGTTGATGGAACTAATGCTACTATATTAGCAAAGGAACAAGAGGATCCAACACAAAAACCAGCAATAAAAACAGGAAAAAGATATTCAGTAACATGTGTACCTGAAAAAAAATCAGGATTAATTACAAAAATTCAAATACAAATATTAGAAGATAATTAATTTTATATAATGGGGGGATATATTATGGAAAACGCAGTAGATTCACTAAAAATTGCTTTTGGAGTACTAATTTTTACTGTTGCGCTTTCTATTAGTATATCCACTTTTTCAAATGCAAGAAGAGCAATTGATGGTATAACAACAATAAAGGACAAAACACAAGAATATGTTTATTTAGAACCATCTACAACTAGTAATAGAGATGTTGGAATTGAAACTATAATTCCAGCATTATACAAAGCTTATTCAGAAAACTATAGAGTGGAATTTTGGGTAAAAGATTCTGCTGGAGCTGAAAAAAAGCTTATTTTATATTCCAGAAGAAATGTAGAAGCCAGAGAAAATTGGGAAGAAGTTAATTATATAGATCTTATAGATGAAAATTTTGGTAGTGAATCATTAGCAATAGATCATTTGAATGCATTATTAACAAATGGACATACTAAATTTTATATAAATTCATCAAAATCATATGGAGTTAAAGATATATCGGCTTATAAAAGATATAATAGTACTAATACAATACTTTTATATGATGAAGAAATTGGTTCTAAATCAGGAGATATTGCTATTGGCAGTGAAGGTTTATATGAATTTCTAAAAGACAAAAAATTTGAAGAAAGACTTGGAGAATATTATCAAGAAGACAAGAGTGAAGGAAAAGTGTCAGACACTCTTGAAATAAATAAAACTAAAAAAAGAATTATAACTTATGTTTGGAAAAATTATTAAAAAGAAAGGATAATACTTTATGGAAGAATCAACGACAGATATAATAGGTATTTTTGCAGCAGTTGCACTAATGTTTTTAGTTCCGCTAGTTCTTTTAGCAGATAGAAATGATGATATATCACAACTTATTGCAAATAGTGCTACATCATCTTTTGTAGAAAACATTATAAAAACAGGAACAATAACATCAGAAGATTATGCTAATTATATAAATCAATTAAATAGTTCTGGAAATACTTATGATGTAAGTATCGAAATTAAAGTATTAGATCCAAACTATGCACAAGAATATACAAATAGAAGAAATGAATTAGGTTCAAATCAATATTATTCAATTTATACAACACAGATAGAAGAAAAATTATCAAACAATGGTGGTAATGAATCAAATAAAAAGATTGTTTTAAAAGATGGTGATGTTATTTCAGTAATTGCCAAAAATAACAATTTGACATTATCACAATCATTAAAAAATATTTATTATACAATTTCAGGAGAAGAATTACATATTGTTGCAGCAACAGGTTCTGGAATAATTGCAATAAATGGAGCAACATAAAAGTAACAGGATTTTTAATCGTGTTATTTTTGTTTAATAAGATAAGAAAGGAAATTATAATGAACATTATATATATTTTAACTTCATTAGCACTAATAATATCATATTTATTATTAAATAAAAGTGAAAAAAAAGAAAACTTAATACATAGTGTAATTATAAGTGTTATTCTATTTTTAACATATAATATTTTTATTACACAGGTAATGTTTTTTGTACATTTAAAATCAACATTATTAAATTTAGCAATTGTTAATATTGCTTTTTCTGCTGTTTTTATAACAAAAGAAATAAAAACAAAAACCATACAAAAATATTATATAAATAAATTAGATATAATAGCAGTTATAATTATATTAGGATTAGCTATAACGATTGTTATTATGAATTATGGAACAAATATTGCAGTAAAACATGCAGTAACAGATGCTGCAACACACTATTTTGCATCAGATGATTTTTATAGATATTCAACATTATTCTCAAGAGAAAGTTCAGACACGATAAAATGGTTGAATACTCCATATCTAATGACAGGAGCATACGTAAATACTGGTATATTCTTAAAACTTTTTAAAGGTATTATTGATGAAACATTTTTGGTAAAATTATATTTTATATTTGATATGTTTATATGGATGTTATCAGGTTTACTTATGTACACAGCACTTTCAACTAATTTAAAAAATAAAAAACATCAAATATTAGCATTAGTACTTACAATTTTTTATATGTTAGCATATCAATTAAACAGTCTATTTGCAGGTTTTTCTTATTTAGGTGTAGGACTAGATATAATAATTGGTATAATAATTATTATGAAAAGTGAAATTAAGACAAACTATAAGATTAGTTCTTTATTTTTATTAAACTTAGGAATAATGTTTTCATATTATTATTTTGCTCCAGTTTTATTTTTAGCACAACTTTGGTATATTTTAGCAACAAATAAAAAGCAAAATATAAAAATATTTAGTAAACAGAATATTTTTGAAATATTAATTGCACTTGTAATTCCAGGATTGATAGGGGTGATATATTTTATTGGATATCCATTAATGCAAGCAAATAATAAAGCATTTGATTATGTAGGAGCGATAGCAACAGATGGATTTATATATGAAAACTTAATTATGAATATATTTCCATATTTATTATTAAGTGAAGTTTATATAATATATATAGCATTTAAAAAGAAAAATACATTTATTGATAAATTATTATATTTAACGGTAATATTTACATTGTTAATATATATGCTTATGAGACTTGAATTTGTATCTAGTTACTATTACTATAAAATATATTATATGTTATTTTTAGTATTAACTGTAAGTAGTTATGAGATCTTAAAAATATTTGTAGATAAAGGAAAAAATGTTACAATTATAGTTTCAGGAGTATTGATAATTTATTCTTTTGGAATTTTTTCAGCAATGATATTAGATAAAAATTGGTTTGTATTTGATATTTATCTAACAAATGGCGAAGAAATAAAAGATGATTATGCATTAATAAAAGATAAAGAATTTTATTTGTTTGAATATTATAATAACAATATTAATACAATGCAAAATGATGATACACTATTTTGCAAGACAAAAGGTAATACTGGAAGAGATAGATGGGTTTATAGTATAACCAAAAATGGAAATAATTTAACAAATGCATTAACAAACGATAAGATAACAACAGTCGAAAAATTTATGGAAAATTCAAAATATCATTATTTTGTTTTATTAAAAAATGATTATGGTGGAGAATATGATAAAGTTCAAGATGAAGTAAAAAGATATAATTTAAAAATTTTAATTCAAAATTCTGCTGGAATGATTTTGGAAAAGCAAGATTTGGCTGAATAAAAAAATATATAATACAAATAATAAAAAAAACTTTTTAAGAATGTGAGGAAGAAAATGAAACATTTAAAAAGAGTATTTCTATTATTTGTATTATTTTTTATATTTATATATGTAGTTTCTATTGATAATATTCCACAAACAATAGAAATTTTTCAAGGAGAAGAAATAAATATTCCAACATTATGGGGAATTAAAATATCAAATGAAGACGAATCAATAGAAACATCATCAACATTATATTCAAGTACATTTAATGAAATAGGAGAAGAAAAACTAGAAGTAAGTTTATTTGATAAAATAAGATTAAAAACGATAAATGTCAATGTTATAGAAGATGTTGATGTAATACCAGTTGGAGAAATTGTTGGAATTAAATTATATACAAATGGTGTTATGGTAGTAGGAATGGCCTCAATTGAAGGTGAAGATGGTAATATATATAAACCATATCAAGATACAGGAATACAAGAAGGAGATTGTATAACATATGTTAATGGTACAGAAATTGCTTCAACAGAGGATTTAACAGAAGAAATAAATAAATCGTTAGGAAATGAAATTGAATTAACATTTAATCATAAAGAAGAAACAAGAACAGGTAAAATAAAGTCTGTAAAAAATAAAGATGGTAAATATAAACTAGGATTATGGGTTAGAGATAGTGCTGCAGGGGTTGGAACAGTAACATTTTATAATGAAGACACTAAATGTTTTTCAGCATTAGGCCATGCAATAACAGATATAGATACTGGAGAAGTTTTGACTACATCATCAGGTGAAATTGATACAGCAAGAATATTATCAATAGTAAAAGGTCAAAAAGATGAACCAGGAAGAGTAGAAGGAGCAATAAATAGTAAAACATTAATTGGAAGTATTTATAATAATACAAAGTTTGGAATATTTGGAGTAATAAAAAATACTGAAAACATACAATTAGACTTTAATAAAAAGATGAAAGTAGCATCAAGAAACGAAATAAAACTAGGAGAAGCGACTTGTTTAAGTAGTATTGATGGAGAGATAAAAGAATATAAATTAGAAATAACCAAAATATATCAAAACAATAATTATGATAATAAAAGTATGCTTATAAATATAACAGATGAAAATTTATTAGAAAAAACAGGTGGAATTATACAAGGAATGAGTGGAACTCCGATAATACAAAATGGAAAATTTGTTGGAGCAATAACACATGTATTGGTAAATAATCCTACTGTAGGGTATGCTGTTTTTGGCGATTTAATGCTTAAATATTGACATTAAGCAGGTTTTGTAATAAAATTATGTGGTAAAAGTTGAAAAATAATTGATAGAAGTTACTAGTTAAATTTATATACTAGGAAAGTTATTAAAGATTCCTAGTATATAAAAATGTATTAAGGCTAGTAACTTTAATGAAAGGAATGATAATAGATGGATAAAAAAAGAATTGTAACAGGAGACAGACCAACAGGAAGATTACATATAGGACATTATTTTGGATCATTAAAAAATAGAGTAAAATTACAAGAAAGTGGAGAATATGATCAATACATATTAATTGCTGATGTTCAAGCATTAACAGATAATTTTAACAATCCAGAAAAAGTAAGAAAAAATGTAAGAGAAGTCTTAATGGATTATTTATCAGTAGGAATAGACCCTGAAAAAACAACAATATATATACAATCAATGATACCTGAAACAGCAGAATTAACAGTCTTTTATTCAAACTTAGTTACAATTGCAAGACTTGAAAGAAATCCAACAGTAAAAACAGAGATTGCACAAAAAAGAGATTTGTTTGGTGAAAGTGTAACATATGGATTTTTAGGATATCCAGTAAGTCAAGCAGCAGATATAACTGTAATGGACGGAACTATCATTCCAGTAGGAGAAGATCAATTACCATTAATAGAACAATGTAGAGAAATTGTAAGAAAATTCAACAGTATATATGGAGATGTATTAAAAGAACCAGAAGCAGTATTATCAAAAGAAAAAAGAATAAAAGGTCTTGATGGAAACGAAAAAATGGGAAAATCATTAGGAAATGCCATTTATTTATCAGACACAGTTGAAGATGTAAATAGAAAAGTAATGAGTGCAGTAACAGATCCAAATAGAATTAAAAAAGATGATAAAGGAAATCCAGATATATGTATGGTTTCATATTATCATAAATTATTTAGTTCTGAAGAAGAGTGTAGAAATGTTTGTGAAGAATGTAGAGCTGGAAAAAGAGGTTGTGTAGCTTGTAAAAAGCAATTAGCACAAAATATAAATAACACATTAGAACCAATGAGAGAAAAAAGAAAATATTATGAACAACACCCTGAAATAGTTGATGAAATATTAATAAATGGAACAGAAAAGGCAAGAGAAACAGCAAAAGAAACAATGAAAAAAGTAAAAAAAGCAATGAAACTTGATTATTTTCAAAATTAGATAGGAGATGAAAAAATTGTTTACAGATTATACAAAAATAATAATAAAATCAGGTAATGGTGGAGATGGAGCCATTACATTCAGAAGAGAAAAATATGTAGCTGCAGGAGGACCTGATGGAGGAGATGGTGGAAGAGGTGGAAACATCTATTTCAGAGTAGATCCTAATGCAAATACACTAATAGATTTTAGATTTACTAAAAAATTCAAAGCACAAAATGGTGAAAATGGAAGTGGATCAAACAGATATGGAAAAGCAGGAGAAGACTTATATATAGATGTTCCAATAGGAACAATTATAAAAGATGCAGAAACAGGAAAAGTTGTTGCAGACCTTTCAAAAGAAGGACAAGAAGAACTTGTACTAAAAGGTGGAAGAGGTGGAAAAGGAAATTCACATTTTGCAACAGCAACAAGGCAAGTTCCAAGATTTGCACAAGCTGGTGAAGAAGGAGAAGAAAAAGAAGTAATATTAGAATTAAAACTTCTTGCAGATGTTGGACTATTAGGATATCCAAATGTAGGAAAATCAACATTTTTATCAAGAGTAACAGATGCAAAACCTAAAATTGCAAATTATCATTTTACAACAATAGAGCCAAATTTAGGAGTTGTAAAAACAGCAAGTGGAGACAGTTTTGTAATTGCAGATATACCTGGAATTATAGAAGGGGCAAGTGAAGGAGTAGGACTTGGAATACAATTCTTACGTCATGTAGAAAGAACAAGATTATTATTACATGTAATAGATGTATCTGGAAGTGAAGGAAGAGACCCTGTAGAAGACTATCATACAATAAATGAAGAACTAAAAAAATACAGTGAAAAATTAGCAACAAGAAAACAAATACTTGTAGCAAACAAAATTGATGTAATGCAAGATGATGAAAGATTAAAAGAGCTTGAAGAATTAGCCAAAAAAGAAAAATTAGAATTATTCAAAATTTCAGGAGTAACAGGTGAAGGAATATCTGAATTATTAAACAGAGTATCTGAAGTATTAAAAACATTACCAAAAGAAGAAATAGTTGAAGAAGAAGATAAAGTTATATATACTTTAGATGATGACAAAGAAGAATTTACAGTAAGAAAAGATGGAGATACATTTGTTGTTGAAGGAAAAGCTGTAAATAGATTAATGGGAAGAATAAATATAGATGATAATGAGTCAATGTATTATTTCCAAAAGAAACTAAAAGAATTAGGAATTGAAGATGAACTAAAAAGACAAGGCATTTGTGAAGGTGATTATGTTAAAATGCTTAATTGGACATTTGAGTGGTATCAATAAAGAACATAAAATAGCAAGAAAATCTTGCTATTTTTCTTAATTTAATGTAAAATATATAAGTATGATTTTTAATAAAGAGAGGAAAGAACCATGCAAGAAATATTAGAAGTATTAAAAGAAACAGCAATAGATAGTATAAAATTATTACCATTTTTATTTATAACATATCTAATAATGGAATATATAGAACATAAAACAAGTAATAAAGTAAAACAAGTTATACAAAAATCAGGAAAATTTGGACCATTATTAGGAGGAATTGTAGGAATAGTACCACAATGTGGATTTTCTGTATCTGCAACAAATTTATATTCAGCAAGAGTAATAACACTTGGAACACTTATTTCAGTATATTTAACAACATCTGATGAAATGTTGCCAATATTAATTTCAGAAACAATGCCAGCATCAACAATATTAACAATCTTAGGAATAAAATTAGTAATAGGAGTATTAGCAGGATTTATAATAGATTTTGTAGCAAGAAAATTGCACAAAGAAAAAGAAGAAACAAAAATAGAAGAAATATGTGAACACGAACATTGTCATTGTGAAAAAAATATAGCATTATCAGCATTAAAACATACATTAAATATATTCTTATTTATATTTATTATAACACTTGTAATAAATGGAATAATAGAAATAATTGGCCAAGAAAACCTTGCAAATATAGTTAGCAAAAATATAATATTAGGACCTATTGTAGCAGGAATTATAGGGTTAATTCCAAATTGTGCATCATCAGTAGTATTAACAGAATTATTTGTAGAAAATGTTATATCAATGCCAATATTAATTTCAGGATTATGTGTAAATGCAGGTGTAGGATTATTAGTATTATTCAAAACAAATGAGAATAAAAAAGAAAATCTAAAAATTATAGGACTATTATATGCAATAGGTGTAATATCAGGACTTATTTTAGAAATTATCATTTAAATTGGAAAAATTACTTGAAATTTTAAGCTTTTTGTAGGATAATATAAGTATGTGAGAATAAAATTGAAAATGAAAGGAAACAAACATGAAATTAATAGATAAATTTTTGAAAAAATTAAATACAAGCAGAAATACATTTGTTACATATGTATTAACATTAATTTCATTTTATTTAGCAATAGATAGAATAGTAGAAATGCTACTTATGATATTTACTGGAGTATCTGTATCATATTGGGGACCATTTATGTATACATTTGCTTTAGCATGTCCTGTATTTGCATTTCTATTTTCTGGTTCTTCTGAATTTGCATCATCTAAGAACACAAAAGTAACATTATTTTACACATATGTTGTAGGACTATATGTTATAGCATTATCAATGTTTGTACAATGGATTAACAGAGGCGCATGGTTACTTTTAATATCATTACCAGGATATACAGAATTAGTAACAGACTATTCAGAATTAATAAAACCAGCATTAACATCATTAGCAATATATTTACCATTAGTAACATTTTATAGTGTATTTAAATTTATTCGTTTAGGAGTAGGAGACAGTAAAGATTGGACTAGATCTATTTGGGATTATAAAGGAATAAGTTTAAAAGATACAAAACAAGGACATGGACCATTTACATGTGATTTATGTGTTTGCAATGATTTTGAAACAGGAAAAAAAGTACAATTTGTTGAAAAAGCAAGGTATCAATCATTATTAGTAGTTGGAGGCTCAGGAACAGGAAAAACATCTTTAATAATTGAACCATTTGTTGCAAAAGACATAGAGAAGAAAGCATTTTATATAGCTACAGCAAAAGAAATGGGATATACAGCATTAAAAACAGGAATTGCAGTATTAAATAAACCATATGATAATGAATATTTAAATCAAAACTTTTCATTAAATATGATAACACCAGTAGATGGAAAAGAATCAGTATATAAATCATATATGAATAAAATGATCTTAGCATCATTAGGAAGCAGTTATTCATATAGAAATTTAGGAATTACAACATTATCACCAGATTATGAATCAACAGAAAAAATGATAAATGTATGTAAAAATTTCCATATAAAATATAATATTATTGATCCAGCTAACAGAGGCTCTATAGGATTAAACCCATTTATATATGATGACCCAAATAAAATAGCAATAACAATTTCTGCAGCGTTAAAAGCAATGTATGTAAATGCACATCCAGAAATTGAAGATACATATAGAGAAGAATATATAATACAAGCAGTTGAAAATTTAGCAATTATGTTAAAAGAAATGTATCCTCGTTTAAATGGTGGAAATTTACCAAATCTAGAAGACATGTTAAAAATGCTTACAAATTATAGTATAGTAGAAAAAATGTGTGAAATAATGTGCCAAGATCCAGAATTAGCTGAAAAGTATTCAAATCAAATAACATACTTTAAAAGAAACTTTTATGAGAATGCACCAGGTAAAGCAATTACAGAACAATATCTATATTTAGCTGTATCACAACTTGATAATTTATTGAGATTACCAGGTGTAAAAACAATATTATGCAATAGACATAATAATATAGATTTTGACAAAGCATTAGCAAATGGAGAAGTAACATTTGTATGTACTCGTAGAGGAGATTTAGGAAGAGTAAGCCATAAAGCATTTGGATTATTTTTCTTATTGTCAATGCAAAATGCAGTGTTAAGAAGACCTGGAAATGAAAACAGTAGAATACCACATTTCTTATATATAGATGAATTTCCAGACTTTATATGTAAAGATACAGAAGCAATATTTACATTATATAGAAAATATAAAGTTGCAACAACAATAACAGCACAAAACTTATCTCAATTAGAAGCAAATGCACCAGATATGAAATATAGAGAAACAATTATTTCAAATTGTGCAAATAAAATTTTCTTAGGAAATGCAGATAATACAGAATTAGTTTGGTGGGAAAATGAATTTGGAAAGAGAAGAACTTGGAAGTTAGACGCTCAAATCGATATGAACAAGTTACAATATGAGCCAAAGAAAAAAGCAGAATATGGTTGGGAAACATATTGGCCATCTAATAAGTTAGGAACTATGGGATTTAAAGTTGCTGCTATAAAATTAAAAAATGATGGTGGAGGATTTAATATAAATGATGGTAGATTAAATTTTATAGGTGCTAAATATAAAGAAGAGCAACCAATAAAAACATATAATTTTGCTAGATTTACAGCAGGAGTTGTAGAAGATTCAGATGATAGCAAACATAAAGAAAAATTTGATCCAAAACATATTAATTTTATAGATGACAGAAACGAAATAGATCCAATTCAAACTGATACAACAGATTCAGGTTTTCAATTTGATAATGAAAATGCAGTTGTAGTAAATTTGAAAAAAGGAAAGAAATAATAAAAAGAGCAGTGCATTTGCACTGCTCTTTGCATGATAAATAAAATATAAAGATTATCAAAAATATTGAAATCAATTGCAGATAATACTTGAAAAAAAAATCAAAAAATAGTACAATATAAAAGAATGAAAGGAAGATGAAAAAGTGAAATTAACAGACTTTAATTATGAATTACCAGAAAGATTAATAGCACAAGTACCAATAGAAAAAAGAGACGAATCAAGATTAATGGTATTAGATAGAAATAAACAAACAATAGAACACAAAGTATTTAAAGATATTATAGATTATTTACAACCAGGAGATTGTCTTGTAAGAAATAATACGAAAGTTTTACCAGCACGTTTATATGGAAAAAAAGAAACAGGAGCACATGTTGAATTTCTATTATTAAACAGAATAGAAGGAGACATTTGGGAGTGTATAGTAAGACCAGGAAATAAATTACATGTAGGAGCAAAAGTTAGCTTTGGAGATGGATTATTAAATGCAGAAGTATTAGACACAATGCCAGGAGGAACAAGAAAAGTTAAATTTACATATCAAGGAATATTTAACGAAATATTAGACAAAATTGGTTTAATGCCATTACCTCCATATATTCATGAAGAACTAAAAGAAAATGACAGATATCAAACAGTATATGCAAAATATGAAGGATCAGCTGCAGCACCAACAGCAGGATTACACTTTACAGATGAACTATTAAAGAAAATAGAAGAAAAAGGTGTAAAAATTGCAAATGTAACATTACATGTTGGAATAGGAACATTTAGACCAGTAAAAGAAGAAAATATAGAAGAACATGACATGCATACAGAACATTATTATATAAAACAAGAAGATGTAGATAAAATAAACGAAACAAAGAAAAATGGTGGAAAAGTTATAGCAGTTGGAACAACATCATGTAGAGTACTAGAAACAATTGCAGATGAAAATACAGGAATGGTGCATGTAACAGAAGGAGATACAAACATATTTATATATCCAGGATATAAATTCAAATGTATAGATGGATTAATAACAAATTTCCATTTACCAGAATCAACATTAGTAATGTTGGTATCAGCATTAGCTGGAAGAGAATATATATTAAAAGCATATAATGAAGCAGTAAAAGAAGAATATAAATTCTTCAGCTTTGGAGATGCAATGTTTATAAAATAGAAAGGAAAAAGACGAATGAGTAAAGAAGAGTTACCAATGATAATACCTGAAAAGAAAATGGCTATAAAAAGACAAAAACAAAGAAATATAGAAGGAATAAAAAGAGTAGGAAAGATTGCAGGAAATTTTGGACTTGCTGCCATTGGAGTTGGGGCACTTGGATTAGGTGGACCAATAGCTGTTGTTGGAGCGAGTGCCTATGTATTAGCAGGAACAAATGCAATAAAGAATATAATATTTAAAAGTGTAGAAAAAAATTCAATGTTTGTTACTAGAAGAAAAATTAATGGTGAGTTAGAAATCGGACAAGACTCAACAAAATTAAAACAAGCACAAAAAATAAAAGAGTTAAGACCTCAAGAAAAAGCAGCAATGATGGGGTTAGGTATGATGGTATCCCTAAAAAATATTCAACAAATGTATGAAGATAAAGATATACAAACAAAACCAGCCCTAAATGGTGAAAATAATGTATATCCACAAGTTTTTAGTACTGTAACACATGGTGATAATGTAAAAACATTAGAAGCATTAGAAAAACTAGGATATATACAAATAACTAGAAAAGAATTTAAAAAGAAAAGTACATTTGCTTGGGAAAGATTAGGGGTTGGAGAATATAAATCAGCTCAAAGAGCTTTTCTAGCAAAATTTAATCCTGAAGAAAGAAAAAAATATGAACATGATTTTTATGATATGGCAATACAAATAACAGACAAAAAACTTAATATAGATGAATTAGTACAAAGATATGTAAATGTGGATCAAATAGATAAGAGTAATAGACAAGAAAGAAAAGCATTAAAAACAGTAGGTCTTATTTTTAAAGCATTAAAAGATTCAAATATTGATGTAAGATTGAATGAATTAGGAGAAACACAAATAGCTTATGACTCAGAAGAACCTCTTTTAAAAAGAGTTCAAAGAGAAAATTATGATAAATGTGAGGAATACAGAAAAACAATGTATGTTGGAAATGAAATAGAACAAACTCCAGTCCAAACAAGAGGACAAGATGAAATAACTCAAGAAAATGCAACTAAGAATCAACAAAATAAAGATGAAGAAATAGAACATTAAAAGAAAGGATGAAAAAATGAAGCCAGCGGTAACTTATGAATTATTACACGAATGTAAACAAACAGGTGCAAGAAGAGGTGTTATTCATACACCACATGGAGATATACAAACACCAATTTTTATGCCAGTAGGAACACAAGCTACAGTCAAATCAATGACTCCAGAAGAATTAAAAGAAGAAGTAAAAGCACAAATAATATTATCAAATACATATCATTTATATTTAAGACCAGGTCAAGAAATTGTAAAAGAAGCAGGTGGACTTCATAACTTTATGAAATGGGATAGACCAATATTAACAGATAGTGGAGGGTTCCAAGTATTTAGTTTAAGTTCATTAAGAAAAATAACAGAAGAAGGTGTAGCATTCCATTCACATTTAGATGGTAGTAAACATTTATTTACACCAGAAAGTGTAATGAAAACAGAAGAAGATTTAGGAGCAGATATAATAATGGCATTTGATGAATGTTGTCCATATCCATCAACATATGAGTATACAAAAAATTCAATGGAAAGAACAACAAGATGGGCTAAAAGATGTAAAGAAGCACATACAACAGAAAATCAAGCATTATTTGGAATCATACAAGGTGGATTTTTTGAAGATTTAAGAAAAAAATCAGCAGAAGATTTAATTGCATTAGACTTACCAGGATATGCAATAGGAGGAATAAGTGTTGGTGAACCAAAAGAAGAATTCTTAAAAATGTTATATTATACAACACCATTAATGCCAAAAGATAAACCAAGATATTTAATGGGTGTTGGAACACCAGATTATTTAATAGAAGCAGCACTAGCTGGAATAGATATGTGTGATTGTGTATTACCAACAAGAATTGCAAGAAATGGAACAGCATTAACATCACATGGAAAAGTAGTTGTAAGAAATGCAACATATGAAAGAGATTGGACACCGTTAGATCCAGAATGTGATTGTTATACATGTAAAAATTATACAAGAGCATATATAAGACATCTAGTAAAAGCGAATGAAATATTAGGGGTAAGATTACTTTCAATACATAATTTAAGATTTTTAACTAGATTAATGGAAAATATTAGAACAGCCATAGAAAATGATTGTTTAGGAGATTTTAGAACAGAATTTTATAAAAAATATGGATATGAAGACTAAAGAAAAGAAAGGGGCGTAAATACAATGGAATTATATTATGAAGAAGAAAAACAAACAAAGAAAAAGTCAAAAGCTCCTATATTTATAGGAATATTTATAATTTTACTTGTTTTACTAACAACAATAATATTTTGTGCAATTATGTATATAAAAACATCTATATTAAAAGTAAAAATAAATGGAGTTTCACAAAATGATTTCGGAAAATTAGTTCAAATGACAACTACAAGTGATAATAAAACAGAAATGTATTTTCCAATAAGAAAAATTGCAAAATATTTTGGATATTCAGATTATGCAGGTGATTATTCAACAAAGTCTGAAGACAGCACAAAATGTTATGTGGATAGTGGAGAAGAAATAGCATTATTTACAGTAAGTTCAAATACAATAATTATTTCAAGAGATGGATTCCCAATAGAACAAGTAGAAATTGACAAGAAGGTTGTTGAAAAAGACGGAGAATTATATACAACTGAAGATGGAATTGAAAAAGCATTTAATATAATTTTTGAATATGCAGAAGACACAAAAACAATTAATATATATACACTAGATTATTTAGTTACAGCATATCTTCAACAATATAAATTAGATGAAAAAAATGGTCCTGAAACAATTAGTGATAAAAAAGCAATATTAGAAGGATTATTGATATATCAAACAGATGATTCTAACAAAAAATATGGAGTAATGAATGTATCAACAGGTAAAAATGTTTTAGAGGCTAAATATGATCTAATTTCATATTTTCCATATTCATCACAATTTTTAGTAGAAAGTAATGGTAAATATGGAATGACAGATGCAAGTGGAAAGATTAAATTAAAAGTAGCATATGATGAAATAAAAATATGTGATAATGAATTAGGATTATATTTGGTAAAAGAAAATAATTTATATGGAATAGTAAAAACAACAGGAGATGTTTTATTATCCTCAAGTTTCCAACAAATCGGTGTTGACTCAAATTCATTTAAAGAAAATAGACTTGAAAATCAATATATACTTGTAAATGAATTAATACCAGTTAAATATAATAATATGTGGGGATTCTATAACACAAAAGGAGAGAGAATAACAGATTTTTCATTTGTTGATGTTGGATGTAAAGAATCAAAAGTAACAAATACATATCCAGTTGTAGAAATACCAAGTTTAAATTTAATTGTAGTAAAAACAGATAAAACAAGTTATAATCTTATTAATAGAAAAGGAACAATAAGAATTGGAGCACCTCTTAATACAGTATATCTAAAAACAGATGCCTCAACTGGAAAAAATACATATTATATGACATATGGTGGAACAAGTGATATAACAAGAGATATAGAAGAATTTTTTGCATCAATGGGTGTTAGTGAGTAATAAGTAGCAAAAGAAGAAAGGAGAAAATGTTAAAGATAACATTTAAAAAGAAAAATGGCAGTAAAAAGTAAAAATACATGGATTTTAATAATATTTATTTGTGCAGGACTTGTAATTGGGGGCTTAATAGGAAAGCTTTCAGCACAAGTTGATTGGCTAAGCTGGCTTGCTTTTGGACAAGAATTTGGATTATCACAACCATTAGTATTAGATTTGAGTGTGTTAAAAATAACATTTGGATTTACAATTAATATAAATATGGCAAGTATTATTGGCATGGCAATAGCATTATTTATATATAGATGGATTTAAAAGGGGAATGAAAATGAAAGTAAAAGAATCATTGAAACAAGGTAAACATACTTCAAAGAAGTTTTTTATAATAGAATTTATATGTATTGTAGTAATTATATTATCAGTATTTATAATGAGTGATAGAATTGAGAAAGAAAAGCCTAATGCAACAGATTTATCTCAAAATGGTGCAATAGGAACTGAAGCAGGAAAATATGTATATTTACAAATTGATGGATTGAGTGATGAAATTGCTATAGGACCAGATGATGAAAAATATTATGTTGCAATAAATGATGGGGTTGGATATATTGTTAGTTTAAGTAGTGTTGAATTAGAAGAATTGAATAATATACATGAATACACATATGGTAATATAGAAAATAGACCAGCTTCAGTAAATGTTTATGGAATTACTAAGGAAGTACCAGATGATTTAAAGCAAATTGCAATTGATTTTTTTAATGAAGGTCTTGATGATGAACAAAAAATTACTGTAGATCAATTTGAAGATTATTTTGGAAGTGTATTATTAGATACATCAGAAAATCCAGTAGATGTATCATTAGAACTAATATTAGTTTTAATATCAGTAATAACATTATTTGTTACAATAATTATTCAAATATGTAATAAAGTAATAAGAATAAAAACGTTCAAATATTTAGAAAAAAATAGCTATGAAAAAGAATTAGAAAAACAATTGGAAGATAATGTTGAAGAAACATTTTTCAATGATAAATTAATTGTAACAAAAGACTTCCTTGTAGATACAACAGGAGAAACATTTGTAGCAGTTAAATTTTCAGATATAAAATGGATATATACACATAGATTAAAATATTATGGAGTAGTTTCTATTTCAAACAATATTATAATTTTATTAAATGATGGTAAAACACAATTTCAATGTTTAGATACAAAAGGAAAAATTTCAGATGAATTTGAAAAAGCCTTTGATAAAATTTGTGATAAATTACCAAATGATTCTTTGAAAGGATATACACAAGAAAATATTATAGAATTTAAAGAATTTAAGAAAAATTTGAAAAGTAATATATAAATTAAAAAGAATAATCATTAAATTGATTATTCTTTTTAATTTTTTAATCTAATTAAAATTGCTATTGCTAATAAAATAAGTAAAACTCCAACAACTATAAGACAAATACTTAAAATATTTGTTAATTGTAAATCAAAATTTGAAGCGCTAACAGTTGTAGAATATTGAGTTGACTTTGTAGGTGTTGTATTTGTGGCTTTTGTAGATGAACTTGATGTACTTGTAGACTGTGAAGATGTTGAACTAGATAAATTCATATCTGCTGTAGCTGCAAAAGAAATAGAACTACTATATAATAAACTAATAATTAAAATTCCTATAATAAAAAATATTTTTGATAATTTTGACATTTGTAAAAACCTCCTAAAAATTTCATTTTTAATACCAAATAATGATAACAAAATTTTTGTAAAAAGTCAATTAAATTATGTGATAATTGCGTAAAAAAATTTGATTAAAAAGTAGATTTTTATCAAAAATTGTGATATAGTAAAGCAAGATTAAATCAGTTGAAAGGATGTATAAAGATGGAAATAAATGAAGAAAAAAGAAACAAATTTATGGAATATGCAGGAAAGAGAGTAAATAACGTATTACATGATATGCAAATATTAGAGCCAATGGCAAGAAGTAACAGTTACGATTTTACAAAAGAAGATGTTGAAGAAATGTTTGGAGCAATGCAATCAACATTAAATGATGTAAGAGCAGAATTTAATAAAAAATTCGAAGAAAAAGCAAGAAATGAGAAAAAAGTATTTTCTTTTGGAAATACAAAAGTAGTTGCAGAAAAAGTAGAAGATGAAGTAATTGATTTAGATAATAATGAAACAACATCAAGTGAAGATGTAGAAATATTTTAATACAAAAGAAACCCTAAAGTAATATTTATTACATTAGGGTTTCTTTTTAGATTATGCATCTTTATCAAGTGTTAAGAATCCAATCAAAAAGTCTTTTAAATAAGGAACAGAAAGATACAAAATATTACGAATAATAGCATTTGTATCAATTCCTTCAATAAAAGTACGAAGTTTTTCTTCAATAATACTTTCAGTATACTCTTTATCAGCTTTAACTTGAGAATAATATCTTTCGATACTCAGAACACTTGGAGACAGTGCTGTTTGAAGTTCTTCCCGAGACATATGACCATTTATAACAGCTTTAAAACAGGAGTCTACATAATCAAAATCTTGAATAAAAAATTCATGACTATGAGGATAATAATTATCCCAATTATATAGAGGACCCCAATTGATTTTTAAACTTGTTTCCAAATCTTCTGTTGCACATGAATCAAATACATCAAAGGCATTGTGTTTAATTTGAGCTAATTCAATTTCTTCTTCATATAATTCCCGATATTGCTTCAAAAATTCAAAACCAGTCATAATTGAATCCCCTTTCAAAAGTATTAAGTTAATTGACTTGATAGCTCGATTATAGCATCTAGAATATATTTAGTCAATAATTAATAAAAATGTTTGAAAACAAATCTAATTATGGTATAATTCAAATTGAAAAAAGGAGATTAATTATGAAAATTTTACATTTAGCAGATTTACATTTAGGAAAAATATTACAAGAGCAATCATTTCTAGAAGATCAAAAATATATGTTAAATAAAATTATAGAAAAAATAAAAGAAGAAAATATAGAAACAATCTTAATATCAGGAGATATCTATGATAGGAGTATTCCACCAACAGAAGCTGTTGATTTATTAGATGAATTTTTAAATGTTTTAATAAGAGAATTAAAGAGAAAAGTATTTATAATTGCAGGAAATCATGATTCTAAAGAAAGATTAGGTTTTGGAAATAAAATATTTGAAGAAGAAGGTTTATATATTTCAAGTAAATATGATGGAAAACTAAAAAAAGTAGAATTAGAAGATGAATATGGTAAATTAAATATTTATATGTTACCATTTGTAAAACCTGTTGAAGTAAAGCAATATTTTGATGATGAACAATTTGGATATGATGAGATGATACATAAGATAATTGAAAAAGAAGAGATTAATACAAATGAAAGAAACATTATATTAACACACCAATTTGTAACAGCAAGAGGTGAAGAGGTTGAGAGAACAGATTCAGAAGTATTATCACTTGGCGGAACAGACAATGTTGACGTATCAAATTATGATAAATTTGATTATGTTGCAATAGGACATGTACATAGACCACAAAGAATTGGAAGAGATACTGCAAGATATGCTGGAACAATGTTAAAATATTCTTTTTCAGAAGTAAAACATAAAAAAACAATGCCAATATTAGAATTTAAAGAAAAAGGAAATATTGATATAAAACTTGAAGAATTAGTGCCATTAAGAGATATGAGAGAAATAAAAGGTCCAATTGAAGAATTGCTAAAAAAGGAAAATTATGAGGGAACAAATACAGATGATTATATTAGAGCAATTATAACAAATGAAGAACCTTTATATGATGCAATTGGGCAAATAAGAAGCATATATCCAAATGTATTAAAATTAGAAATTCAAAATTCAAAAACAACATTAGAAATTCAACAAGAAAATTTAAAAGAAGTAAAAAATAAAAGTGAAATAGAATTATTTAATGAATTTTATAAATTTCAAAATAATGTAGAATTAAATGATGAGCAAAAAGAGTATATTGAAAAAATCATAAAAGAAGTAAAGGAGAATTAATGAAACCATTAAAGATAAAAATAAGTGCATTTGGTCCATATAAAAATTGTATAGATATAGATTTTGAAAAGCTTGGGGAAAGTGGAATATTTTTAATTACAGGTGATACAGGGGCAGGAAAAACAACAATATTTGATTCAATATCTTTTGCATTATTTGGAGAAGTAAGTGGTTCAAATAGACCAGTACCATCTGTTAGAAGTGATTTTGCAGATAATGATACAGAAACATTTGTAGAATTGGAATTTACACATAAAAACAAAAAATATAAAATAAGAAGAAATCCAGCTTATGAAAGGACTAAGAAAAGAGGAGAAGGAACAACAAAAACAAGTGCAGATGCATCATTAGAATATGATGATAAAGTTATATCAGGCACAAAAAATGTAGATATAAAAATAGAAGAAATATTAGGAATAAATTCAAAACAATTTAAACAAATATCAATGCTTGCACAAGGTGAATTTTTAAAAATACTTTTTGCAGAAAGTAAAGATAGAACAGAAATCTTTAGAAGAATATTTGATACAGATATATATAATCAAATTGCCAAAAGATTAGCAGATAAAACAAGAATTGCAAAAGCAGAATTGGAGCAATTAAAAGATTATTTTGCAATTAATAGTTCAAATATTGTTTGGAAAGATGGAATACAATCAGTACAACCAAAAGATGTAAATGAGTTATTTATTCAAGAGATTTTAGAAAAATTGCAACAAGAAATAAAAGTAAATTCAGAACAATTTGGAAAATGTCAAGAACAAATAAGTAAACAAAGTGATGAAAATTCAAAAATGGAAAAAGAAATAACGGCTCAAAAAGATAAAAATGATAAAATAGATAGATGTCAAAAATTACAAGAGGAACAAAAAGTATTACAGGAAAAACAAGAAGATATAAAACAAAAAGAAATATTAATTCAAAAAAGCCAAGAAATAATAAATAAGATTTTACCTAAAGAAGATAAGAAAAAAGAGTTAGAAAAAGAGATTTCACAAAAGCAAAAAGTTTTACAAGATATTTCTGAAAAGATTGAACTTGGAAAGAAAAAAGAAGAAAAATTTAAGCAAATTTTAGAATTAATAGAAATTATAAAAGTTCAATTTCAAAAATATAGTGAATTAAAAGATGGAAAAACAGAATTAGAAGATAAAATAAAAAAATTACAAGTAATTATAAAAGAACAAGAAAATAAAAAAATAGCAAGTGAAAATGCACAAAAACTTGAAGCAGAATGGGAAAAATTGAGTACAGAAGTGCTTGAAAAAGAAAAAGAATTTTTCAGAGAACAAGCAGGAATATTAGCAGAAAAACTTAAAGAAAATGAGCCTTGTCCTGTATGTGGAAGTTTACATCATCCAAATCTTGCTATAAAATCAACAAGTGTATTAACAAAAGAAGAATTGGATAATTTGAAGGAAAAAGAAGAAAAAAGTCGAAAAACTCTTACAGATGCTACAAATAAAGTTACTGAAATAAATAGTAAAATAGAAACATTAATAAAAGAATTTGGAGAAGAACCAAATGTAGAATTATATAATAAAAAATATACAGAAATATCAGAAGAATTAGAAAAAGCATATAATCAATTAAATGATAATTATAAGCAAATAATGTTAAAAGACATAGTGATAGAGAGTTTTGAATATGACATATTTAAGGAAAAAATAACAAATAAAATTTCAAAAGAAAGAGAAGAATTTTTAAAACTTCAAACACAACAAGAAGAAAATAAAAAACAAATAGATGAACTATTACAAAAACAAGAAAAGGCTCAAAATGATTATCAAAATACATTAAAAGAGCTTGGCTTTGAAAATGAAGAACAATATAAAAAATCAGTATTAAACAATTCGCAAATAGAAATATTTAGCAAAGAAATAGAAAAATATAAAACAGATGTAACTATAAATGCAACTAAATTAGAAGAAATTCAAAAAGAAATTAAAGGATTTGAAAAAGTAGATTTAACAGCAAAAATTCAAGAATTTAATAATAAAAAACAAGAACTTGAAAATATGAGAAAACAACAAATGGAATATCACAGAATATTTGAAAATAATAATAGAATTTTAGTAGATTTACAAACAAATTCAAAAAAATTAGACTCAAAAATAAAAGAATTTACAATGGTAGAAGATTTATCTAAAATAGCAAATGGAACAGTTTATGGAAAAAGAAGAATTGAATTTGAGCAATTTGTACAAGCATCATATTTTGATATGGTAATTATTGAAGCAAATAAAAGATTATTAAAAATGACAGATAATAGATTTTTATTAGTAAGAAAAGAAAGTTCTGAAAGAGTATCTGACAAAATAGGACTTGAACTTGAAGTAATAGATAATTATAATGGAAAAAGAAGAGATGTAAAATCTTTATCAGGTGGAGAGGCATTTAAGGCAGCATTATCACTTGCACTTGGTTTATCAGATGTTATACAAAGTTATTCTGGTGGAATTGTTGTTGATACAATGTTTATTGATGAGGGTTTTGGATCATTAGATACAGAGTCAAGAGAACAGGCAATAAATACATTAAATCAGTTAACAGATAATCATAAGTTGATTGGAATAATTAGCCATGTTACAGAATTGAAAGAGAGAATTGATAAGAAGATTATTGTTACCAAGTCGACAGAGGGAAGCAAGATAACTGTAGAGAGTTAGAAAATAATTACAATTTTGGCTGTGTTAAATTTTATTTAAAACGCGGTTACATACACTGCGTATGCGCCCTTGCTTTTTAAATAAAATTTTCAGTTACACATACTGAGGTTGTAACAAGCAAAGCTTTAACAGCCTCAGTGCTCGCCAAAATTTAATTATTTTCTAACATCAAAACCTGTAGAATAAGAAAGGAATGGAAAAATGGCAGAAGAAGTAAAATGGACAGATGAACAGAAACAAGCAATATATGAAAAAGATAGTAATATATTAGTAGCTGCTGCAGCAGGAAGCGGAAAAACAGCAGTACTAGTTGAAAGAATTATCAACAAAATAATTAATGAAAAAATAGATATAGATAGATTACTTGTAGTAACATTCACAAATGCAGCAGCATCAGAGATGAGAGAAAGAGTATTAAAAGCAATATATAAGAAAATTGATGAAAATCCAGAAGATGAAAGATTACAAAGACAAGTAACGTTATTAAACAAAGCAAGTATATGTACAATAGACTCCTTCTGCCTTGATGTTGTAAGAAACAATTTCTTTGAAATTGATATATCACAAAACTTCAGAATTGCAGATACAACAGAAATAGAAATTTTACAACAAGATGTTTTAGAAGAACTATTTGAAGAAAAGTATGAAAGTAAAGATGAAAATTTTGAAAAATTAATAAATACATATACAGGCTATAGAGATGATACACCATTAAAAGAATTGATATTAACAATTTACAAATACATCCAAAGTAATCCATATCCAGAAAAATGGTTAGATGAAAAAATAGAAATGTTTAACTTTAATTTAGAAGAATGTAAAGACTTTTCACAAACAAGCTGGGGAAAAATCCTATTAAAACAAATCAAAGAAGTGGTTGATGATGGAATAATCCAATTAAAACCAGAAGTACAAAAACTATCAGAATGTGATGATTTAAAGAAAAGTTATGAATTTTTAAGAGGAAATTTAAATCAATTAGAATTATTACAAGCAAATTTAGATACCTGGGATAAGGCATATACAATTTATGCAACAATGGATTTCGGAAAATGGACAATGGACAGAAATGTTAAATTAGATGAAAAAGTAAATGCACAAAAAGTAAGAGAAAAGGTAATATCAACATTAAAATCATCAGCAGAAAAAGTATTAATAATGGATTCAAATGAAGCATATCAAGACATTATAAATATGTATGATATTTTGAAGAAATTAGAAGGATTAATATTAGACTTTTCACAAATATTTGCAAAAAGAAAAAAAGAGAAAAATATGGTAGATTTTAGTGATGTAGAACATTTTGCATTAAAAATATTATTAGATGAAAATGGAAATCCAACAGAAATAGCCAAAAAATATCAATCTAAATTTGATGAAATAGCAATAGATGAATATCAAGATAGTAATTTAGTACAAGAATATATATTAACATCAATATCTAAAGGAAACAATATTTTTATGGTTGGAGATGTTAAGCAAAGTATTTATAAATTCAGACAAGCAAGACCAGATTTATTTTTAAGTAAATATAAAACATATAAATTAAAACAAAATAAAACAGAAAATGATGATTTAAAGATACAATTATTTAAAAACTTTAGAAGTAGAAAAGAAGTGTTAGATTTTTCAAATTTGATATTTTCAAAAATAATGACAGAAGAATTAGGAGAATTAAATTATACAGAAGAAGAATACTTGAATTTAGGTGCTGATTATAAAGATACTGGTGAAGATTTAAAAACAGAAATTGATATAATAACAATAGATAATAAAGAAGATGAAGAAGAGCCAGAAGAATTAGAAGTTGAAGTAGATGAAAATGAAGATACACAAGATGAGGAGTTTAAAACAGAAGTAGAAAGAAAAGAAGATATAGAAGTTGAAGCAATGTTTGTTGCAAATAAAATAAAACAATTAATAGATAATAAATTCCAAGTATATGATGCAAAAGCCAAAGAGAAAAGAGACATAAAATATAAAGATATAGTTGTTTTATTAAGATCAACAAAAATATCTGCACCTATTTTTGAAAAAGAAATAATCAAATTAGGAATCCCAGTATTTAGTGATTCTTCATCAGAATATCTAGAAAGCTTAGAAATTCAAACAATAATGAATTTATTAAAAATAATAGATAATCCATTACAAGAAATACCATTAGTAGCAACAATGAGATCAACAATAGGTGGATTTACAGATAATGAGCTTGTAGAAATTAGATTAAGTGATAAATATGATAATTTTTATAATACATTATTAAAATCAAAAAAAGATGTAAGTGAACAACTAAGAAACAAAATAAATAAATTTTTAGAACAAATAGAAATGTGGCGTAAAGAACAAGAATATTTGAGTTTAGATGAATTAATCTGGAAAATATATAATGATACAGGATATTTCAATTATGTAGGTCTTATGAGAAATGGAGAATTAAGGCAAGCAAATCTAAAAATGTTATTTGAGAGAGCAAAACAATGTGAAAGCATAAGTTTTAAAGGATTATATAATTTCATAAATTATATAGAAAAAATAAAAACAAGTAGCAAAGATATGGATTCAGCAAAAATAATTGGCGAAAATGATGATGTTGTAAGAATAATGAGCATTCACAAAAGTAAAGGACTAGAATTTCCTGTTGTTATTTTAGCTAATTCAGGAAAACAATTTAATTTACAAGATTTGAATTCAAAAATATTGTTACATCCTGAACTTGGAATTGGTGTAAAATATATAGATTATGATATGCAAATAACATATGATACTTTATCAAAAAGAGCCATAAAAAACAAAATGAAAATAGAAACATTGTCAGAAGAGATGAGAGTTTTATATGTTGCATTAACAAGAGCTAAAGAGAAAATTATAATAACAGGATTAGCCAAAAAAGAGAAACAAGATAAAATGTTGGAAAATGTCGAAAAATATGATGAGTTAAATATAATGTTATTATCAAAATCAAAATCATATTTAGATTGGATTACATTAGTACATTTATATTATGAACAAACAATGGAAAGTCTTGCTATATGGAAGGTATTACAAAAAGAAGATGTTATAAAAATGTGTGCTACTCAAGAGCCAGAAAAAGAAGAAAATAAAACTGATGAAATTTTAAAAAAGTTAAATGAATTTAAAATAGAAGATGTTAAAGCAAATGAAATACAAAAATTATTAGAATATCAATATAAATATAGTGATGCCACAATTATTCCAACAAAAACATCTGTAACAGAAATTAAAGAGATGAAACAATCTGTTTTAGGAGAAAAAAGTAAAAAAGAAGCGGAAAATACAAAAATGAAACAATGTGTTTTGAGAGAAGAAAATGAAAGCGAAAAGGAAAATATAGTTTCAAAAATAGAATTTCCAAAACCAAAATTCTTACAAAGTGATGAAAAAACAGAAATATCAAATGCAGAAAAAGGTACATTAATACATTTGTGTATGCAAAAATTAGATATAAATAAAAAAGAATATACAATACAAGATGTAAAAGAATTAGTAGATAAATTAGTTGCAAAGAAAACCATAACAGAACAAGAAGCAAATGCAATAAATATAAAGAAAATATATCAATTTACAAAATCAAATATATGGCAAGAAATGACAGAAGCACAAGTTGTTGAAAGAGAAAAGCCTTTTTACATTAACATTCCAGCACAAGAAATATATGAAAAATATTTAGAGGAAAAAGTATTAGTACAAGGTGTTATTGATTTATATTATATAAGTTCTAATGGAGAATTAGTATTAGTAGATTTTAAAACAGATTATGTTCCAAATAAAAATGAACAAATTTTAATAGAAAGATATAGTTCACAATTACAATTGTATAAGAGAGCTTTAGAAAGTGCAACTGGTAAAAGAGTTGATAGAACATATATATATTCTACATATTTAGAAAAAGAAATTAAAATTTGACAATTTACATAAATAGTGCTATATTATAAAAGTATGTAATATATTTGAAGTTACACTAAACATCTATAAGAGAAATCTATATAGATTGATGGTGTTCACATATAGTCCGGATATACATCTTTGATTTTATGAGGTAAACAGAAATGGCAAGGGCAGTAAAAACGATTATTTTCACATTTGGCGTGTTGACAGCATGTATTGGAGTTCTTCTCTTCGGAGTATTTTACAACATGATTCAGGAGGTAGAAAATATAGCATACTACCATTTTAACTAAGGCTATATGTAACTGGCAGGGATTCAAAAGAATCCCTGCTTCTATTTTAATGAAAACATTATAAAAACACTTGATAAATCTAAAAAAAAATGGTAAAATGGCATATATACAAATAAGAAAGAGGAAAGAAAGTTGGAAAACGATTCAAAAGAAAAAAATAATATAGTAAAAAAAATAAATGATTTAGTAACAGGAAATGTATTAAACAATTTAGTATATGCATCAATGATAACAATATATTTTATGTTTTTTAATATGTATGCAGTATTTACAGAAACAGAAATATTTATACAATATATAAAAATAGCGAGTTTTATATTTTTATTATTTTCTATTTTTATATTTGAAATAGCATATAAAAAAGATAATGATGAGATATCATTAAACGGAATTGAATTTTTAGTGTTATCAATATTTTCATTATTAATACAATATATCCCCAAATTATTAAAGATAGATGAAAATACTTACATGCTTGCAGGAACATATATTTTTTTGATATATTATGGAATAAAAAATATAATAATATACACATGTGAAAGAAAAAAGGAGTTAGACAATTTAAGTGACATAAAAGAAATAGTAAAAGACGAACCAATCAAAAAAGAAACAAAAAGAAAAAATAAGACTGAAGAATAATTGGAAAGGAAGATAAATATGCAATTAGTAAATATAGGTTTTGGAAATATAATTGCAGCAAACAAAATCGTAGCAATAGTAAGTCCAGATTCGGCACCAATAAAAAGAATGGTGCAAGATGCTAAAGATGCAGGAACAGCAATTGATGCAACATGTGGAAGAAAAACAAGAGCTGTTTTAATAATGGATTCAGGACATATAATTTTAGCAGCAGTACAGCCAGAAACTGTAGCAGGAAGAGTAGACAAAGATATTACTCAACCTGTTCAGATAGATGAATAATAAAAATAAATATTTAGGAGGTAGATTTAAAATGATGGTAAAACCAACAGTTGCAGAATTACTAAAAAAAGCAAAAAACAGATATGAATTAGTAATAGCAACATCAAAAAGAGCAAGACAAATAGCAGAAGGAGCAGAAGTAAAAACAAAGGTAAAGGAAGAATCACCAGTAACTTTAGCTGCAAATGAAATTGCAGAAGGAAAAGTAGAAATAGTTGAACCAGCTGAAGAAAAAGAAGATAGAATAGAAAGAGGAGAAGAATAAGTGCTAGTAATATTATCAGGAGTATCAGGAGCTGGAAAAGATACAATAAAAAAAGAACTATTAAAAAGAATACCTAATGCAGTAACACTTCCATCATTCACATCAAGAGATATGAGACCTGGAGAAGTAGAAGGTGATCATTATCATTTTATTAGTAAAGAAGAATTTGAAGAAAAAATCCGTAAAGGAGACTTCTATGAATATGATTTGCACCATGGAAACTATTATGGAACATCAAGAGAACTTATGAATAACAAAATTAAAGAAGGAAAAATAATAGTAAAAGATATTGAAGTAAATGGAACAGAAAATCTTCTAAAAATTTTAGGAAATGATACAAGAATTGTTACAATATTTTTAAAAGTTGGAAAAGAAGAATTAAAAAGACGTCTAATTGAAAGAGGAGATAATATTCAAGATATTGAAGTAAGACTTGGCAGATTAGAATATGAAGAAGATAAAATTAAACTTTATGATTATGTAATAAAAAATGATGATTTTGAAAAAACAGTACAAGTTATAATGACAATAATTGAAAATGAAAAAAGAATAGAAGATGAACGTGTATAAAAACACGTTTTTTTCTTTTATATAACAAAAATGTAGAAAAAAAAGAAAAATATGTTATAATGTAATCATCGTAAAAGGAGAAAACATATGATAGCAGAAATAATAATAAACAGATCAGCCAAAAGACTAAATAGAACATTTGATTATAACATACCAAAAGAACTAGAAGAACTAATAATGATAGGAAGCACAGTAATAGTACCATTCGGAAAAAGTGCAGAAGGAAAAGAAACAAACTTAGCAGAAGGATATGTTGTAGGAATAAAAGAAAACACAACATATGAAGTAAAAGATATAGTAAAAATAAAACACAATCTAACAGAAAAGCAAATTGAATTAGCACAATGGATGGCAAAAAGATATTTTTGCAATGTATCTGATTGCATAAAACAAATGTTAACACCAGGAACAAAAGCAAAAGACGAAAACAAAAATGTTCAAGATAAAACAATAAATGCAGTATATCTAAAAAAAGACATAGAAGAAATTGAATTTGATATAGAAATGCAAAAAATAAAATCAGAAAAGCAGAAAAAAGTTCTACAATTTTTAAAAGATAATGAAGGAGTAACAGTACCTGAAATTGAAGCATATACAGGTGGAACAAGAGCAATTGTAAAAACATTAGAAAAAAATGGATATGTAGAAATAATCGAAAAGAAAATAGAAAGAGATCCACTTGCAAGCAAAAAGATAGAAAAAACAAAAAATTTAAAACTTACACTTGAACAACAAATGGCATTTGACGAAATATCAGAAAAAATGGATCAAGAACAATATGAAAGATTTTTAATATATGGAGTAACAGGCTCTGGAAAAACAGAAATATATTTACAACTAATAGGAAAAGCAATGAAACAAAATAAAACTTCAATAGTATTAGTACCAGAAATATCATTAACACCACAAATGATAGACAGATTTATAAGCCGTTTTGGAAAAGATGAGATAGCAGTATTACATAGCAAATTATCACTTGGAGAAAGATATGATGAATGGAATAGAATAAAAGAAGGAAAAGCTAAAATTGTAATAGGAGCAAGGTCTGCAATATTTGCACCATTAAATAATATTGGAATAATTATTATAGATGAAGAACATGATAGTTCATATAAATCAGAATCAGTTCCAAAATATGATGCAAAAGAAATAGCAAAAAAAATAGCGAAAGAAAACAATTGTCCATTAGTATTAGGAAGTGCAACACCAGACTTAACTACATATTATAAAGCACAACAAGGTGAAATAACATTATTAGCATTAACTAAAAGAGCAAATAATTCAAAACTACCAAGTGTAGATGTTGTTGATTTAAAGATGGAATTAGCAAATGGAAATAGATCAATGTTAAGTTATAAATTACATGATGCAATCCAAAAAAATCTTGAAGAAAAAAGACAAACAATACTATTCTTAAACAGAAGGGGATATTCAACATTTATAATGTGCAGAGAATGTGGCTATACAGTAAAATGCAAAAATTGTGATATAAGTTTAACATATCATAGATTTGAAAATAAGCTAAAATGTCATTATTGTGGATATGAAGAAGATGTTGTAACAGTTTGCCCAGAATGTCACAGTACAAAAATAAGATATTTTGGAACAGGAACACAAAAATTAGAACAAGAAATAAATAAAGTATTTCCACAAGCAACAACAATAAGAATGGATGTAGACACAGTAAGTAAAAAAAATTCACATGAAGAAATATTAAATAAATTTAGAAATGAAAATATAGATATTTTAATAGGAACACAAATGGTAGTAAAAGGACATCATTTTCCTAATGTTACATTAGTAGGAGTAATTGCAGCAGACAGTAGTTTAAATATAGATGATTATAGAGCAAATGAAAGAACATTTCAGATTTTAACACAAGTTGCAGGAAGAGCTGGAAGAGAACAATTAGAAGGAAATGTAATAATACAAACATATAATCCGGAAAATTTTGCAATACAATGTGCAAAAGAACAAAATTATGACAAATTTTACAATACAGAAATAGCATTAAGGGAGCAATTAAAATATCCACCATTTAGTGACATAATTTTAATTGGATTTAGCAGTTTAAATGAAAATGAAGTAAAACAAATTGCAGAAAAAACATATCAATATTTTAGAAAAATGTTTAATACAGAAGAATTTAATGTTTTAAAACCAATGCCATCACCAATAGACAAAATTCAAAATAGATTTAGATGGAGAATAATAATAAAAGGAATTATGACAGAAAACGCAAATGGAATTTTAAATGAATATTTACAAAAATTCTATAATTGCACTTATAAAAATACTAAAGTTACAATAGAAATAAACCCAAATAACATGATGTAATTACCAACAGATTTTTAGTCGAAAATAATTGACAAATAAACTTATTTGGGATATGATATTTAAGGTAATAGTGTATAGAAGGGAGAATATAAACGTGGCAATAAGAACAATGAGACTTGAAAAAGACGAAATACTAAGAAAAAAATCAAGAGAAGTAGATATAATAGATGACAAAATACAAACATTAATAGATGACATGATAGAAACAATGTATAAATACAATGGAGTTGGACTATCAGCTGTACAAGTAGGTGTTTTAAAAAGAGTAGTTGTAATAGATATAGAAGATGGAGAAGGTGCAAGAGTATTTATAAATCCTAAAATAACAAGTACAAAAGGAGAACATGAAGTAGAAGAAGGTTGCTTAAGTTTTCCAAACGAATATGCAAAAGTTGTAAGACCAAAGGAACTTACAGTAGAAGCATTAGATAGAGAAGGAAAGAAGTTTAAATTAAAAGCAAAAGACTTATTAGCACAAGCAGTTGCACATGAAATTGACCATTTAGATGGAATTGTTTTTATAGATAGAATGATACCAGGAACATTAGAATATGTTGATAATAGTCAAAACTAAATACACAGAAATACTAAATATTCAATAAATAAAAAAGGAATGTGAAGTAAAATGAAAAAAAAGATAAGAATACCAATAATACCAATTATATTAGTAATAATTGCAATTATAATAGTTGTAGTAGTAATTAATAAAAATAGTAAAACAAGTGAAGAACAATTATTGCAAGGAGAATATGATAAACTAAGCTCAATGCAATCATATCAATTCACTAAAGAGAAAGATTCAAAAAATAAAACAATAGTTGCAAAGGATGGAGACAAAACAGCAATAGATAGTTATGCTGATGGTCAACATACAACAACAGTAATAAAAGATAATAAAACATATTATATTTTACATGATAAAGAAGAATATTATATATATAATAGTACAAATATAGAAAATAGTATTGTAATAGATTGGATAAAAGATGTTATTGGAAAAGAACATACTAATGGTGAAGAAAAAGTAAGAGGTAGAAAGTTGAAATATGAAGAATATACAGGTTCAACAATGTTTTCAGAAACAACATCATTAGATATTGATGAAAGTAAAACAAAAACAAGATTTTATTTTGACAAAAACAAAGATTTAGTATATATAAAAACAATATATGAAAATGGAACAGAAGAATTGCAAAAAATAGAAATAACTCAAGAAACAAATAGTAAACTATTTGAAATACCAGCAACATATGCAGAAAATTAAATATACAGTAGTATATAATTGCGCCAATAGGCGATTATATAAATAAAAAACCTCTTATAAAAGAGGAATAAGATTCAAAAGAAGGAGTGTAAAAAAATATGTCAGTTAGATTTATGTTAAATGAAACATCATATTTTGGAAAAGGTGCAAGAGAAGAATTAGCACCAGAAATAAAAAACAGAGGATTTAAAAAAGCATTTGTAGTTACAGATAAATCATTAGCAGAATGTGGAGTTATCAATAAAGTTACAGATGTTTTAGAAAAAGCAGGAATACCTTTTGAAGTATATTCAGAAGTAAAACCAAACCCAACAATAAAAAATGTAACAGATGGAATTGAAGCTTGTAAAAAATCAGGTGCAGATGTAATTGTTGCAGTTGGTGGAGGATCAAGCATAGATACAGCAAAAGGAATATCTATAGTTATGACAAACCCAGATAGAGCTGATATTGTATCATTAAATGGTGCATCAAACACAGTAAATAGAGGTATGCCAGTAATAGCATTACCAACAACATCAGGAACAGCTGCTGAAGTAACAATAAATTATGTTATAACAGATGAAGAAAGAGAAGTAAAAATGGTATGTGTAGATCCACATGACATTCCAATTATGGCAATTGTTGATTCAGACTTAATGGCAACAATGCCAAAATCATTAGCATCAGCTACAGGAATGGATGCATTAACACATGCAGTTGAAGGATATATCACAAAAGCACATAATACAATGTCAGATATGTTCCATATGAAAGCAATAAAATTAATATTCAAATATTTACCATCAGCAGTAAATGAAAAAGATGAAGAAGCAATAGAAATGATGGGATTAGCTCAATATATTGCTGGTATGGGATTCTCAAATGTAGGATTAGGAATTGTACACTCAATGGCACATCAATTAGGTGCTGTTTATGATACTCCACATGGTCTAGCAAATGCTATTTTATTACCAACAGTTATGAGATTTAATGGTGAAGATCCAGCAACAGCACAAAGATTTAGAGAAATTTTATGTGAAATTGGTAGACCAGATGCTGCAAACTTAAATGACCAAGATGTTATAAATACATTTGTATGGATGATATCTGAATTATCAAAATCAGTAGGAATTACACAAAGAGTTAGAGATGTTGGAGCCAAAGAAGAAGATTTTGAAATGTTAGCAGATAAAGCAATGCAAGATCCTTGTAAACCAGGAAATCCAAGAGAAGTATCAAAAGAAGACTTTATTGAATTATTTAGAAGAGCATTCTAATTAATAAAAAATAATGGACAAAATTAATAATATGTGTTATAATAAAATGCGATATGTGCTAAAGCACGTGTTGCATTTTTTTATTGGGTTCGTTTTATTCATTTTCAAATAGACATCAAGGAGGAACACAAGGATGGCTAGGATTAGTGCAATAACAAATGACGGTAAGGAACAATCTAAAGCAGAAGGCAATTTGAAGAGTGTTCTCAAAATGGCTTCTCTTATTGCAGGCAACAATCATCAAATCATTATTAATAAAAATGAATTAGATGGATTTGTAACTGAAAGTAAGTTAGAGATTTGTACTTTATTGCCCCAAGAAATTATTGAAAATATGAGTTTTCACGGTACTATAAATTGTGCTTGTGGAACTTATGGAAATATTCATATGCAACTTTATTATACTGATTTTCCTGAAAAGGATTATTATGTTATTTTTAGAGTTGTAATGGATGGAAAGGATGTGTATAATAATCCGAAATCAGTAAGAAGTTTCACTGGAATGATCGAATTAACACTTTGAAACAAAAGGAGAAAAACTATGGCCATGAATGCTAGTAGCTGGATTCCTAATTGGTTTGACCTGGAGGTTGACGAATTGGAACGCCAAATCTCCAATTGGTGCAATTTGAATGCAAGAGAAAAATGGGTTGTTGTGTTTAACCTCAATGACCTTAAGAAATTCTTGCACAAAAACAAATTGAACAGAAACACTGATGGAAGACATCATTTTTGTTCTACGCACAATTTGGTTATTTCTTGGAATGAAATGGAAGAAAATTGGGGAATTCTGTATAAGGTAAAGAGTAACAAAGACTTTAATGAAATCCTGTATCAGTTCCCTGAATTTCCTGAAGAATCTAAAGGAACGGCTTATGTGAATCCTAATATCTAATCGCAAAAAGGTTAAAAGTATTGAAAAATTTCATACTTTTAGCCTTTTTTGTAATAAAAAATTATTAATAGTTCTATAAAAGTATAGATTTTTTGAAAAAAAGGTGTTATAATTTACGTGACTGGTACAAAAGTATTGGTTTAATCGCATTACATTACAGTGAAATGTAAGGAGGTACATCCATGAAAATGCAATTAAAAGAAAATGTTGAATTCCGGAATTTGACAGTGAATTGTAACACATTCAAAGAAAAAGTTTCGGAATTGGTTGAACAATTTGGTGGTAAAGTCGCATTTGTTTTCAAATCTGAAGTTATGCACCAAATCTCCAAAAAAGGTCTTTGCAAATACTATACTGAAGGCTATACTGCCGATGATGGAATTTGCATGATGATTACGCATGGCTCTATGTTGCTGGACAAGGTTGCATATACAATTTATCCTTTCGACTTGTTTAATGCTGAAAAATGTGCAGGAGTTGAAAGTATTATCACAGCAATTTATGACAATCGTGGCATTGTAAAATACAATTTGCCACTGCGTAATGAAAAACTTCAGTATATTTATATTCTGGAGTATGAGGAACAGCCCAACTAATTCTATAATTGTATAATTGGTAAATACAATAAAGCTGAGAGGAGAAAGAAGTAATATCTTACTCCTCTTGGCTTTATTATGATTTATATTGACATTTTATCTAATAAAGTGATATAATTTCACAATAGAAAAGCAAAAATATAAAGGAGAAATAAGATGACATTAGTAGAAGATTTAAAATGGAGAGGACTAATAAAAGATATATCAAGCCCAGAATTAGAAGAAAAATTAAACCAAGGTGGTTTAACATTTTATATAGGAACAGACCCAACAGCAGATAGCTTACATGTAGGACATTTATCAAGTTTTTTAATTTCAAAAAGACTAAAAGAAGCAGGACATCATCCAATATTATTAGTTGGTGGAGGAACAGGAATGATAGGAGATCCGAGACCAACAACAGAAAGAGCAATGATTAGTAAAGAACAAGTAAGACATAATTTTGAATGTCTAAGAAAACAAGTTGAAGATATATTTGGATTTGAAGTTGTAAATAATAATGACTGGTATCAAGATATCAATGTTATAGACTTCTTAAGAGATTATGGAAAATATTTTAATGTTAATTATATGTTAGACAAAGACATTATAAGAAGAAGACTAGATTCAGGAATTACATATACAGAATTTTCATATATGATATTGCAAGCATTAGACTTCAAACATTTACATGAATGTAATGGAGTAGATTTACAATGTGCTGGATCTGACCAATGGGGAAATATTACAGCAGGAATTGATTTAATAAGAAAATCAACAGGTGATGAAGTATATGGATTTACAATGCCATTAGTTACAGATTCACAAGGAAAGAAATTTGGAAAAAGTGAAGGAAATGCTTTATGGTTAGATAAAACAAAAACATCAAGCTATAAATTATATCAATTCTTTGTAAATGTTGAAGATTCAATGGTAATAAATTATTTAAAAATATATACATTTCTTTCAAGAGAAGAAATTGAAGAATATGAAAGAAAAAATAATGAACATCCAGAATTAAGAGAAGCACATAAAGCATTAGCACGTGAAATAATAACATTTTTACATGGAAAAGAAGAATATGAAAGAGCTGAAAAATTAGCACAAAGCTTATTTAATAATAAATTTGAAGATTTAACAAAACAAGATATTGCAGATTTATTTGATGAACAAGATATGAAAGAAGTTAATGTAGATATAAGCATAGTTGATATTGTAATATCAGTAGGAGCTGCGTCAAGTAAAAGAGAAGCAAGAGAGTTTATAACAAGTGGAGCAGTATCTTTAAACGGAAACAAAATAACAGATATTAATCAAATAATATCAGCAGACATGTTTATAGACAATACATATGTTATTATAAAAAGAGGAAAGAAAAATTATTATGTAGGAAAGAAAATATAAAAATTAGTGAAAATAGCAATTGGATTTTGATTGCTATTTTTACATTTTATTCCAAAAAAATACTTGAAAGCAATAGTAAAAAGTAGTATAATATAAGTGTGACAAACTATTTTTTTAGGAGTGTAGATATGTTGAAAGAACAAAAGAAACGAAAACGGTACAAACATAGTGGATTTGATGGTACAACATTAATTTGTTGTGCTATCGGCGTTGTGGTTTCAGTTAACTCTTGTAATTTTGTGAATGAAAAAGTTGCAAGTGCAAGAGAAGCTGCCAAACGAGCTCAAGTTAGAATTCAAAGTCAGTCAATTCAGACAGAAGAACTGGTGATTCCAGATTCTCTCGATGAAATTCAACAAAAACTTCTTGGAAACAAGCAAGAGATTGCTCTTCAAGGAAATAAAGAATCAGAGGATTCTTATAATGCTGAATATGAAGCAGAATTAGCAACTGAACCTGCAGAAAGCGAAGATTCCTACAATGAAGAAGTAGGAAATGAAATCTTAGAAGAAACTGCAGAGAGTCAAACTAAAGCTGATACAATGACTGAATCAGAAATTGAGAAGGAAAATTCTATTTTTGTATCCAGTTCGTATTCCGAAAGTGATTACGAACTACTTTGTGAGATTACTTATGCAGAGGCAGGCAATCAAACAGAGGAACAGCAAGTTGCAGCAGCAGCTACAATTCTTAACAGAGTTGGAAGCTCAATCTTTCCCAATACAATAAAGGAAGTGATTATGCAACGAGGTCAATTTGCATCCACTAAAAATGGTCACATCTATGCATGTGGAAAAACAGTTGATTTTTCCAAATTGCCTGATATGACAAAAGAAGCTGCTCGGAGAGCTCTAAATGGAGAAGATCCTACAGAAAATTGGCTCAGAAAAGAAGCCAAAAGATTAGGACTTAATTCTGAGAAGTATGCTTCTGGCGGAGCATTGTACTTCTATAGTCCTGAATTTACAAGTTCTTCTGAACTCGTAGCACGGAGTAATATCAAGTGCAAAGTTCAAAAAGGTGGCCATGTATTTTATAAAGTATGGGGCTAATACAACACTCACCATAGTTCTAAAATAAGAGCTATGTACAAGAAAGGCGAGGATTGTGTAAAAACAATTTAAGCCTTTTTATTTAATAAAAAATTAATATAAATGTCATTGTTTTGTCACATTAAATGTAGTAAAATAAAAATAGATAAATTTGTGTCGAAAGATATTATTTTTCGAATACAACAAAAGGGTGATGAAATGAAAGTAATAAAAAGAATATTAATAATTATACTATTAATCATAATATTTATAGTAGCAGGATTTGTATATAAAGGACATGAATTATATAAACAAGCACTTGAAAAAATAAGTATATCAGATAAGGTTGCAGAAATAAAATCAGATGAAAACTATACAAAACTTGAAGATATGTCTGAGTTTTATAAAGATGCAGTAATTGCAGTAGAAGATAGGAGATTTTATGAACATGGTGCAATAGATCCAATTGCATTAGCAAGAGCTATATATTCAAATATAAAAGCAAAAGAATTAAGAGAAGGTGGAAGTACAATAACACAACAACTTGCCAAAAATATATATTTCACACAAGAAAAATCAGCATTAAGAAAAATAGCTGAAATATTTATGGCATATGATTTAGAAAAAAATTTAAATAAAGATACAATATTAGAATTATATTTAAATACAAGTTATTTTGGAGATGGATATTATTGTGTAGCAGAAGCATCAAGAGGATATTATAAAAAAGAACCAAAAAATATGAACAGAAATGAAGCAAGTATGTTGGCTGGAATTCCAAATGCTCCATCAGCATATTGTCCAACAAAACATTTAGATTTAGCCAAAAAAAGACAAAATCAAGTATTAGATAAAATGGTAAGATATGAATTCATTACAGCAAAAGAAAAAGAAGAAATACTAAACGAAAGTAATGCAGTAGAAGATAATAAAGATTAATGTATTGCAAGAAACGACAAATTGTGGTAAAATATTTGGGAATTAATACTTATTATACAATAAAGAAGGTAATAACATGTTAGAACAAATCAATTCACCACAAGATTTAAAAAAATTAAATGAAAAAGAAAAGAAACAATTAGCAGAAGAAATAAGAAAATATATATTAGATGTAGTTTCAGAAAATGGAGGACATCTAGCCTCAAATTTAGGAGTGGTAGAACTAACAATAGCACTACACTCCGTATTTAATGTTCCAGAAGATAAAATAGTATGGGATGTAGGACATCAAAGCTATGTACATAAAATTATAACTGGAAGAAGAGAAGAATTAAAAAATATAAGAAAACTAAATGGAATTGCAGGTTTTCCAAAAAGCAATGAATCAGATGCAGACTGCTTTAATACAGGACATAGTAGTACATCAATTTCAGCAGTATTAGGAATGGCAAGAGCAAGAGATTTACAGGGAAAAAAGAATTCATGTATAGCAGTAATTGGTGATGGTGCCTTAACAGGAGGAATGGCACTAGAAGCCTTAAATGATGCAGGATGTAGTAATTGTAATTTAACAGTTATATTAAATGATAATGAAATGAGTATTGCCAAAAATATAGGTGGGATAAATCAATTTTTAAGTACACTAAGAACAAAAAAATTATATACTCGAACAAATAAATTAATAAAAAACAAATTAAATAAATTGCCATTTGTAGGAAATAAATTAGTAAGAATTATTCAGAGATTTAAAAGAGCATGTAAACAATTAGTAATAAGAGGAATGTATTTTGAAGATATAGGTTTTACATATTTAGGACCTGTTGATGGACATAATATTGAAAAATTAGAAAGTATATTAAAGCTAAGTAAAGAAATAGAAGGACCAGTTTTAATACATGTATTAACTAAAAAAGGAAAAGGATATAAAATAGCAGAAAAAAGTCCAGATAGATTTCATGCAACATCTCCATTTAACATAGAAACAGGAGAATTAAAAAAAGAGAAAAAAGCAGACTATTCTAAAATATTTGGAGAAAAATTGGTAAAACTAGCAAGAGAAAATGAAAAAATAGTTGCTGTTACAGCATCAATGAAAGATGGAACAGGACTTAGAGAATTCCAAAAAGAATTTCCAAAAAGATTTTTTGATGTAGGAATTGCAGAACAACATGCTATAACAATGTCTGCAGGAATGGCAAAAGAAGGAATGATACCTGTAATACCAATATATTCATCATTTTATCAAAGAGCATATGATCAAGTTATACATGATGTTGCAATGCAAAATTTGCCAGTAATTATGTGTGTAGATAGAGCTGGATGTGTTGGAGCAGATGGAGAAACACATCAAGGAACATTAGATATGGCATTTTTTAGGCTTGTTCCTAATTTAACAATAATGGCACCAAAAGATTTTAAAGAATTAGAAGATATGTTAGAATTTGCAGTAAAATTAAACAAGCCAGTAATTATTAGATATCCTCGTGGAGGAGAAGATTCAAAAGTAAAATTCGAAAGACATGAAAATATTGAATTAGGAAAAGCAGAAGTTTTAAAGAAAATTATAGATGAAGAAAAATCAAATAAAACCAAGATATTACAAAAGATTGGAGATAAAGTATTTAATAACAAGACACAAAGAGAAAGAGTAACTATAATAGCAATTGGAAAAATGGTTGCAAGAGCGATGGATATAGGACAAAGACTACAAGAAAAAATGGATGTTGAAGTTATAAATGCAAGATTTTTGAAACCATTAGATGATAATACAATAATTGAAAGTATTAAGAAAACAAAAAATGTAATAACAATAGAAGATGGAACTATTATAAATGGATTAGCCACAGCAGTAAAAGAAGTAATTGTAAATAATAATTTACAAGGAGTAAAAATAAAAAGTTATGCATATCCTGATGAATTCATAAAACATGGAAGTGTTGACGAACTTGAAAAAATATATGGGTTAGATGAAGAAAATATAATAAATGGGGTGAATAAATCATGATTGAAGGAAATGAAAATAATGATTTAGAGAACTTAGAAGAGCTAGACGACATTACTGCTGTTGATCTAGCTTTAAAGCTATCTGAATATGATGATGACGAATTAGAAGAATTTTTAAAGAAACCAACAGAGGAAGAATTAGCTGGAATATTAGAAGAAGCTGAATTAGATACACAGCTTAGAATATTAAAGTTTTTAGATAACAAGAAAATCTTAAAAGTATTTAGTTATATGTCAAAAGATGATATTGTAGATATTTTAGGAGAAATGAATGTTGGAAAATCTAAAGAATTAATCAATTTGATGAAAAGTGGAGATAGAGCTGTTATTAAAGAACTCTTAGGGTATAAAGATGATTGTGCTGGTGGTATTATGACAACAGAATATATAGCTCTTAATGCTAATCTTCCAATAGAGGATGCAATAAAAAAGATAAAAGAAATAGCACCAAAAACAGAGTTAATTGATACAATTTTTGTTGTAAATAGAAAAAAAGAATTAATAGGAACAGCACAATTAAGAGATATATTAGTTGCCCCAGAAAATGAAAAATTAGAAGAAATAACAAATGAGCATTTTGTATATGTTGATCCAGAAACAGACCAAGAGGAAGTTGCTTTAATAGTTTCAAAATATGACTTAACTGCAATACCAGTTTTAAATAAGAAAAAAGCGATGCTTGGAATTATAACAATTGATGATATAGTTGATGTAATAGTTGAAGAACATACAGAAGATTTGTTAAAAATGGGTGGTGTCGCAAAAGAAGAGACATTAGATAGTACATTATGGGAATCTATAAAATTAAGACTTCCATGGTTACTTGTAAATTTGTTAACAGCATTTTTAGCATCTGCAACAATAAAAGTTTTCGAATCTACGATTGCACAAGTTGTAGCATTATCATCAATAATGTCAATTATTACAGGTATGGGTGGAAATGCAGGAACACAAACTATTTCTATTATAATTAGAAATATTGCAATGGGAAAGGTTAGTTTAAAAGATTCTTGGCATTTACTTGGAAAGGAAATATTACTTGGAGTTATAGATGGGGCAGTTATAGGAATTGTAACAAGTGGAATTGTTTCAATAATGTATGGAAATTATTATTTGGGAATTATTGCTTTTTTAGCAATGGTCGCAAATTTGATAATTTCAGGTGTGGCTGGAATATTGATTCCATTAATTTTACAAAAATTAAAAATTGATCCAGCATTGTCTTCTTCAATATTTTTGACAACTGCTACTGATGTATTGGGATTTTTTATTTTTTTGAGTTTAGCAAAAGTGTTTTTAGTACATTTGATGTAAAAAATTTTTTATAAATTGGCACTCTGCTATTGACATTGCTAAAAAGATGATGTATAATAATAAATGTAAATGAAAAGCGAAAGACAGCACTATCTTAAAAGAGGTGCTGTTAAAGCGTTTATTCACAAAGGAGAGTGATATTTATGAATATACAAAAATTTACGCAAAAATCAATAGAAGCATTACAAAATGCACAAACATTAGCAAGCACAAATCAGAATGTACAAGTAGAACAAGAACACATATTACTTGCATTACTAGAGCAAGATAATAGCTTAATAAAAGAGCTAATAAAGAAAATTACATCAAATGAAGAAAACTTCGAAAATGAAGTAAAAAGATTAGTTGATAACAAGCCAAGAATGACAGGAGGATCAAGACCAAATGATGGAATATATGTATCACAAGATACAGATTTAGTATTAGCAGATAGTGAAAATATAGCTAAAAAAATGAAAGACGAATATGTATCTGTTGAACATATAATGATTTCAATATTTGATCATGCAAATAGCCAATTAAAAGAATTATTTAGAACATTCAATATAACAAAAAACGCATTTTTAAAAGCACTATCAGAAGTTAGAGGAAATACAAGGGTAACAACAGACAATCCAGAAGAAACCTATGATGTTTTAAAGAAATATGGTCAAGACCTAGTACAAATGGCAAGAGACCAAAAACTTGATCCAGTAATAGGAAGAGATAATGAAATAAGAAATGTAATAAGAATTCTATCAAGAAAAACCAAAAACAATCCATGTTTAATTGGTGAACCAGGTGTTGGTAAAACAGCAATAGCAGAAGGATTAGCATTAAGAATTGTTAGAGGAGATGTGCCAGAAGGATTAAAAGACTGTACAATATTCTCACTTGATATGGGACTACTTGTAGCTGGTGCTAAATATAGAGGAGAATTTGAGGAAAGATTAAAAGCAGTATTACAAGAAGTAAAGAAAAGTGAAGGAAAAATCATCTTATTTATTGATGAAATTCACACAATTGTTGGAGCAGGAAAAACAGATGGTGCAATGGATGCTGGAAACTTATTAAAACCAATGTTAGCAAGAGGAGAATTACATTGTATTGGTGCCACAACATTAAATGAATATAGACAATATATAGAAAAAGACCAAGCACTAGAAAGACGTTTCCAACCAGTAATGGTAGATGAGCCAACAGTAGAAGATACAATATCAATATTAAGAGGATTAAAAGAAAGATATGAAGTATATCATGGAGTTAAAATATCAGACAATGCCTTAATTACTGCTGCAACATTATCACACAGATATATTTCAGACAGATTTTTACCAGATAAAGCAATAGACTTAATAGATGAAGCTTGTGCAATGATAAAAACAGAAATGCAATCAATGCCAACAGAACTTGATGAAGTATCAAGAAAAATAATGCAATTAGAAATTGAAGAAACAGCTCTTTCAAAAGAAACAGATGAAATTTCTAAAAAGAGATTAGAAGACATCAAGAAAGAAAAAGCAGAATTAAAAACAAAATTTGATGGAATGAAAGCAAAATGGGAAAATGAAAAACAAGCAATTTCTAAAGTACAAAAATTACGTGAAGAAATAGAACAAGTAAATGCACAAATTGAGCAAGCAGAAAGAGTATATGATTTAGGAAAAGTAGCAGAACTAAGATATGGTAAACTTCCAGAATTGCAAAAAGAATTAAAAGCAGAAGAAGAATTATCTGAAAAAGGAAAAGAAGATGGTCTATTAAGAAATAAAGTAACAGAAGATGAGATAACAAAAATTATTTCAAGATGGACAGGAATACCAGTTACAAAATTAATGGAAAGTGAAAGAGAAAAAATCCTACATTTACCAGAATTATTGCATAAGAGAGTAATTGGACAAGATGATGCAGTAGAAAAAGTATCTGAAGCAATAATGCGTTCAAGAGCAGGAATTGGAGATCCACGTAAACCAATAGGATCATTCATGTTCTTGGGTCCAACAGGTGTTGGTAAAACAGAACTTGCAAAAGCATTAGCAGAATGCTTATTTGACGATGAGCATAATATGATAAGAATAGATATGAGTGAGTATATGGAAAAATACTCTGTATCTAGATTAATTGGTGCGCCTCCAGGATATGTTGGATATGAAGAAGGTGGACAATTAACAGAAGCAGTAAGAAGAAAACCATATTCAGTAGTTTTATTTGATGAAATAGAAAAAGCTCATCCAGATGTATTTAATATTTTGTTACAAGTACTTGATGATGGTAGAATTACAGACTCACAAGGAAGAACAGTAGACTTTAAAAATACAATTATAATATTAACTTCAAACTTAGGTTCAAGTTATATATTAGACGGAATTCAAGAAAATGGAGAAATATCTGAAGAAGCAAAAGAAAATGTAAGAAAATTATTAAAACAAAGCTTTAGACCAGAATTCTTGAACAGATTAGATGAAATAGTATTTTATAAACCATTACAGAAAACAGAAATAGGAAGAATATTAGATTTATTAATTAAAGATTTGGAAAGAAGACTTGATGATAAACATATTAGTTTAAATGTTACACAATCAGCAAAAGATTATTTAATTAATAATGGATATGATGAAGTTTATGGTGCAAGACCATTAAAGAGATTTGTCCAAAAGAAACTTGAAACATTAATTGCAAAAAATATTTTAGCAAATAAAATTTTACCAAATACAACAATTACAGTAGATTGCAAAGATGATGAACTATTTATTAAATAATTTTTGTTTCTATGTCAATAGCTGAGGTGGAAAACTTTAAAAGTTTTCTACTTCAGCCGTTTTTGTATATACAAATATTTAATGAGTTAATAATTAATTCATAAAGCTATGATATATAATAATCAAATAAATTTAGGAGGTATTATATATGGGAAAAGAAGAAAGAAAACAAAAAATTGAAGAATTAAGCAAAAAAATGAAAGAAGTTAATTCAAAAATAAAAGAAGGAACAGATACTGTTATAGTTGCTGGAATGGAAGCAAAAGATGTATTAGATGAAAAGATGAAAGATGCACAAAGTGGACTTGAAGCTGCAAAAGAACAATGTAGAATAGCAACAGAAAAAGGAAAAAGCAAAATATCAAGTGAATTATTAAAAGCTCAAATGAATTTTAAAGTTGCAAAAGAGAATATGCAAGAAAGAAAAGAAGCACGTGATAAAGAAAAATTATCAAAATATATTGATGATGAATTAGAATATGCAGATCAATCAATTGCATTAGCATTTCTTGCAGTAGAAGAGGCTAAAGTTGCATTTTTAAATGCAGTTGAAGCTCAACAAGAATATGATGAGAAATATGGTGATGATGAATAATATTGAAAAGAGGAAGTACATGCTTCCTCTTTTTTGGTACATTAAGTTACATACTTAATGACTAATCTTATAAATTGATTATAACAATAAAAAATAACAAAATCAATATATCTAATAAAAATATATTCAATAAAAAATATAGGCAAGAAAATAATGAAAAGTATTCAAAACAACTTATAATAAGATTTTTAACCAATAAAAAAATCATTAAGTATGTAACTTAATATTTAGAAAGGGAAAAGAAATGAGAACAAAAGAAAATAAAGGTGTAACATTAATAGCATTAGCAGTAACTGTAATAGTATTATTAATAATTTCAGGAGTAACAATATCTTATATGACTGGTGAAAATGGAATAATAAATCAGTCAAAAGAATCCAAAAAGTTTGCAGGAACAGTAGAAGAAAAAGAAGTATTAAACACATCTGTAGCTGCAGCAGTAGGGAAAAGTTCAAAATCAAAAGTTGAAGAAAATAATCTAAAAAAATACTTGAATCAAAATGTAGGAGATGAAGTAAAAGATTATACCTTAGAAAAGAAAGATGGATATTATAGTGTTACATTTACAGCAACTGGAAATGAGTATGCAGTATGGGAAAATGGAACAGTACAAGATATGGAAGAATACCAAAAAACTCCATATTTAAAATTAGATCCAAGTGAATTAAATGCATTGGAAAAAGGAAGTAGTCAAGTAATAAAGGCAATAACAAATGTTAATAATTCGAATATAAAATGGGAAACAAGTAATTCAAATATAGTAACAATACAAAAGAAATCAAATACAGAAATAACAGTAACAGGGAAAAATAATGGATCAGCAGTAATAACAGCAAAAATGGATAAATTAGAAACAAAATGTCAAGTAACAGTAATAACAAGTCCAAAAGAAATAATATTGTCAAATACAGAAATAACAATAGACTTAAGTTCAGGAAA